>ERZ794966.161-NODE-161-length-12770-cov-74.513645_pt1 | contig 12770 bp, 11 predicted proteins | sample MGYA00375743_ERZ794966 | MGnify/ENA primary metagenome ERZ794966 (study PRJEB30138, sample SAMN05968713) | food fermentation metagenome | isolation source: fermented_meat | host: spontaneous_fermented_meat_time_40_second_replicate;spont... | place: Italy... | reverse complement strand
CCGTATCTACTTCCCAATGACCAAAAGCTAACCGTTGATTAACAGTTGTTGGCCGTTGTTCGATGGAAGTCCCACTTGTAAATTTCCCACGATTTTCGCTCACTCGGTGCTGGCGGACATTCCGATTGGGTAGATCAGTCAATTTGAAGGGGAGCCAGCCACGATTAAGCCAATTATAAATTGACGCAGTGCTCAAGTTATAAGCGGCCGCAATGGTTTCTGGTGACCAGGTTAATCGTAAGTGATTGGTAATTAAAGTCGCTAATGCTGCCGTCAGCATCGAACGACGACCGCAATTCCGCCTTTTGCGATCTGCATCTTGCTGAGCTAATTCTGGATCATAAGGTTTAACTCGGTCCAACTCATAGCTAATCGTAGCTTTGGCGACGCCTAAGGCGTCAGCCATTACTTGGTAAGATTTATTCCCCTCATTGACCAGTTGTGCTAGTGCGCCACGTTGAAAACGTGATAAAGTAGATGTACCCAAAGTAATCACTCCCTATATTGGTTGGAATTAGCTACTACCATTGTAAGTGATTGCTTTGGGCTTTTTAATTTCTGTTCGGATTAATTATAGAATTTGCCATAGCCAATAAACAATAGCTACTTGTTAGCGTTTCATGCCACAAATCAAAATCAGGATTACTTTGAATCCACTCATTTAATTCAGCTTGACTATAGTCTTTTCTGTTTACTCGTTGAATAGTGCTATTAAACAATGTTACGATAGCTGGCAAATACTTGCGATTGTATCTAACCAAACAAATAGCCATTTTATTCACCCCCTATTTCAGCAACCCACAGCGTTGATAGATTTCGGAAATCACGACACCCTTCATATCTAAATATCCTTCAATATCAGTTGGAAACTTTTTCGCTGCTGCTCGTTTTATCTCACCATACTTCTGGCAATCAGGTTGATTATTTCTAAGATGATCTCGAAAAGTGACATGACGGTTTAATTCTACAGAATGCTTTGGACATACATAAATATGGTGCTCCATAAATTGATTTTTTGATCAATTTCATAAGAAAAAGCTTCCCGCTCCGTAATACCTAAATCCCCCTCATACTCATACCCTAAAGATGCCAAGCCAGATTTTACAGCCTCAAATTTACTGTAATCCTCAATCACAATATCAATGTCAATAATTGGTTTAGCACACAAACCTTCAACTGAAGTACTTCCGACATGTTCAATTCGAATAATGTCTGCGGATATCTTTTTTAAGATATCTGTTTTGATTTTTTCAAATTCCTTTGCCCAATCTTCACTATAATTAGCGACGACAACATTCTCTACTCGCATTATCCTACTCCCACCTTATAAAGATTAAACAACATTCACTCCAAGTTCCTCAAAAAATGTCATTGCTTGTTCTTTAGTAATCGTCATTCCACTTATAAGATCCATAGAAAACAATAAATCACTCAATTTCAAATTACTAAAATTTAAGCCATCAAGTCTAGTGTATAAAAAATTATTTTTGGACAATAGACACTTTGTTAACGATAACTCCTTATGTTTTATCCTAATAAACTCAACTTCTATTAATTGACAATCTTCGTACTTAGTAAAAATGAAGTTAGACTTGTTAAACAGTGCTTGCTTAAAATTTGAAGATATAAATTGGATACCATCAAATTCTGATTGTGTAAAATCGACTTCATCTAGATCACAATCAACCATTGAAATATTATTAAATGATGAATTCGAAAAGTTCACATGTCTAAATGTGCAGTTAATAAAAGTGATATTGGTAAAATTGGAATGTGTCATTTTCAAATTTGTAAGTTCAACATTTTCAAATTTCACTTCATTCAACTCTATTTTAGAACTTGCCATATGTTCATATGATAATTTAATTCGCTTTCTAATGTGAATTCTTTCTAGAAAATATACATTAATCTTGTATTGTTCAGCGTCTAATTATACGCCTATTTCAATTTGTTGTTTGATTCGGAAGAGTGTCGCTTTAGAAGTATTAAAAGCTTCAGTGGTTTCTTTGATGGAATGGTTTTGATAATATTCATAAATTGCCATTTCATGGGGGCCAATCTTTCGTTTAGGGCGACCTTCTTTAAACTTAGAATTGTGTTTCTTGGAATATTCTTTACCTGCCTGGGTTCGTTCGACAATCATATCACGTTCCATCTCAGCGACGGACAACAAGGTTCGAACAATCATTTTGCCCATTGGTGTATTTTCGATAGTCCCTAGATTGAGAACTTTAATACTAATATTTTGATCTAACAGTGGTTCAATACTATTTAAGGCTTCACGCGTATTTCGAGCGAACCGATCAAGTTTTGTAATGACTAAAGTATCACCACTAGAAATTGTGTTTAATAGTAGATCAAAAATAGGTCGGTGAGTGGTTGTGCCAGTAAATTTTTCAGAATAGATATTTTTTGGATCAACACCAGCGTCGACAAGTTGAGCAATTTGTTCTTCTAAATTTTGACTTGAAGTTGAAACCCGGGCATAACCATAAATTTTAACCAAAAAAACCACTCTTTTCTGAGACTAAGAATATGAGACTCTACAAACCCCAGTATAGCACACTTTTAAATAAGTCTCAAAAACTGTAAAGTAAATGACACTCTTTGTTAAAATACTATATTTCACCTATTACTAAATACTCTTTTTAAAAGTAAGTGTGCGCCCATCTTTTGAAATTTCTTTAGTAAATTTCGTGGTTACATCAGCTTGCATATCATTTAAATCCTTTTGGGTTATTCTCAAAGTATATTCCCCATCGCTACTAGATTCTAATGTAATAGGTAGTTCGTGTATATTTCTATTATCTAGCTCAAATACAACATTTAAAATAGCCTCATACATATCTGGATTGTTAATAATTGCTAATGCTAATTTCTCTCTAGCTCTCGAAAGATTAATATAAAATTCGTTATCTATATAATAATATTCACTACTATTCTTAATAATTATACCGTTCGCATCATATTTTATACATTCATCAACGTACGTAACAACTTTATCAAGTTCAGAGCCTATTATGGCATGCGTGTTAGGATTTTCGGCGCCCAGCAAGCCTGAAAATCCATCAACACTCGCTATATTGCGATTATCTCCGGTAGGTAACAGTAAAGAATAGCCTTTACTTTGACATTCTTTTATCCAGGTAACTGCGTCTTGTTTATTTTCAAAATATTTTAAATCAATAGTATCTCTAAGCCTATAAATGTCTATTTTTTTATTAGGTTTTTTTCTAAGATTAAATACTTCCTCAACAAATGCTGAGATATATGCGTTAGATCTAACATTCTTTTCTAGCTTAAATAAATTATGATTGTCAATCAAACTATTTAATAACTGTCCATTTTCCTGACTCGAAAGTATTTGATGGACTGAATCATAAAAAAATACAACTTTACTATTATTTTTCTGCCTATCTAACGTTTTTATTTGTGAACTTTTCAATCTTTGTGCTTCATCAACTACTATTAAATCATATTCATCTAAAGAAGGAACAAATAAGTCCTTTATTCTAAAGAATTTTACATTATCTAATGCTTCTTCCAGCTCACGATGTCCTTCTCTTAGGTTGCCTGTGAAAAAAAATGCAACTTTTTTAAATCTGTCCTGTTTAACTAGGTGCAACGCTAAAAGTGTCTTACCAGTCCCTCCACTTCCATAAACGCCATACAATCCATGATTCCCGTTAGCTATGCTATTTACTATACTATTTTGACAGGATGATAATACATATTGATTATTGATAAATTTATCAAATTCCCTGACAGGATCTATCAAATATTGTTTGGGTTTCATATCTGAAATCAGATCATTATTTAATATATCCGAATTATAATTTTTTAAAAAATTATAAATGTCTTCTAAGGTTGAATCGACCATCTTATTACCAGTTTCATCAAATACATAGAATTTTAAGTCCTCCACTTCAAAAAGACATATAAAAACATTTTCTTTATTAAAACTGTGTAGTACCGGTAGCTGCTTGATAAATTTATTTTTAACTTTATCTAAAGTACTATTATCAGCTTTATCCTTAAAGTCCATATAAAAAATACTATTTTTTGTATACCTAATAAGGTCAAAATCTGGTAGAATTCCAATTTCTGAGTCTAAGAAGAACCCCGTAAAATCCTCATGATATGTATCAATAATTAATCGACCAAAGGTAGCAAAATTCTGACATTCTCTTTCCTTTATATCTAATTCATGATATTCCAATGATTTTTTTAAGATATTTTTGCCATATATTGATAAGAATTCTTTTAATGTTAAAGATTTTTTCACTACTACTTTCTCCTCTAGATCAAAATATAAAATCTATATTAGGCTTATTAATACAATTTAATATAGAGATACAATTATATATTTCCGTGACGAATCCTAAACGGTCCTACCGTAAAGCGAACCTTCGTGATCTTCCGACCACGTGTGATAAATTCGTAGTCAACGTGGATGATAGTTACGTCGTTAATTTTTTTAATCGTTGGTGTGATAATTTTTTGGTTAAAGGCGTTCCATTTCATGTCTGGCTTATTGAAGTAGTCCAATAAGTTCTCACGTTCTAACTCAAACGCCATTTTATTGCCCATATAGTGCGATTGAATCAATTTATACATCAATAGGGTATTTTTCCCTTTGAGATTCACAATATCGTTTAAACGATATTGTGTGAAGTTTCCGCCCAGCATACCAACTAGGTACGGTGCCAAGGTTGCATCTAAACGCAACTCAACACTCCCGTCGTCATAAATAACGACCTTGTCCAACCAGGAGACAGTTTCCGTTGTTTTCCGTTCCTCATCTCGAAACCAAAAGGCCTTTCTTCGCATACTCATTAACGCCTCACGCGTCAGCTGCAAGTTGCGTCCGCCGTCACCGAATCTAAATAATCGATTAATAAAATTGATTGTTGTTTTAATCGTATAAAGCTGATCATCATTTGCTGTGACCTGCGAAATCATAAACTCCAATAGTTTTAATTCGCGCTCAGTTAAGTTATTACGGACCCGTTGAATTAATTCATTTTTTTGGACCACGAACTCCCGATATTTATAATCTCGTACGGCCAATTCTGTTTGATCCTCTAAAGTACCCAAAATAAGTCACCACCCAACTTTTGTATACCATAACTTTACCTGATTTACCCGTTAACAACAAGCTAATCTAAATAAAATAGTGCTCTTTCACCATAGCCTGTGGATAACTTTCTGGTTTTCCGTACTTTTGGGTACCATGTCCGTAACTTTTGGTACCTTAATCCGTACTTTTGGGTACTTTACCCGTAACTTTTGGTACCTTTAAAAGCTGTATACCTTGAGGGACAGGGACTTCAGCACTTCCTAAGATACTAAGAAGACCTGTTAAGAAAATATATATATATATATTCGCTAACGCTTAAAAAGACGACGCCAAAAACCTTCAGAAGAATTCTCTTCGGCATATTTTGAATCAGTTTCTGCTGGTTGCTCTAATTTTAAAGTAGCAGATAAACGTTCTTCCTGTGCTTTTAAGGCTAAAACTAGTTGTTCGTCAAAGACTTGTCGCATAGCCTCTGTTGTCTGTTTGATTAAAATAGCATCATGTTGACCTAACCACTGTTTAAAGTCGTCAGAATGCTGTAAATCAACTGAGTTTGAAGGAGTGGGTGCTTCATCAACTATCTGACTACCAAACGTACGGATCAAAACATCGTCAATTTTCTCAGTCTGATGATTGACACGCCAGTCCTGGACCGCTGCTTCGAAATGAGTAATATCTTGTTCCGTGTAAATACGGCTATTATTTGCCCGTTGTTCAAAAGTTCGCACGCCAGCTTTTTCCAAAACGCGTGCCCAGCGCGCTAAGCCCGCTGTTGAATCAAGGCCGTCAATTCGTTTTACGAGTTCGGATGGTGTATATGTCTTTGTCGTAGATTGTTCGTCCGTATTCATAGCTTGTGTAATATCTTTACGTTCAGTCATGATTGCTCCCTGTCTTTATAAAGTAAAATTAGACGTCATAAAGGCATTATTAATGCTAATTAACCCTTTATTAGATTCAGTTTAAGGCTTTATAAATGGTATAGCAAGTAAACATCTAGAGCCTAAAAAATAGATAAGCTGAGGAATACCCCAAAAGTTAAAGTAAATATTTAGTTGTCTTTTCTAGGGGGGGCACGTTGTCGGCCTAAATCGCATTTTTTACTGATTTGATTCTTACTAAACTGTTCTTGATTGTGCTCAAGCAAATCTTTCAATTTCGTCTGCTTAGAAATTTTGGTCATAAAAATACACTAATTCTCAAAGTGAAATCTTTAACAATTGGGGTATAGGTCATTTTTAGTTGTTTATAATTTACTTTTTAGATAGTACGTCAAAGGTTTAATTAAAATCGCGTAAGTGTTGACAGAGAGTAACTCTTTGGGACATTCTTCTCTGTTTCTTTAAAGGTTACTAGAGTACCGGTGGTCTTAATAGAGGCATGCGCATAACATCACGAAAGAATGAGGGCTTAGGGGGGAGTAAATGTATTTAAACGATTGCTAAGAGCTTTTAAAGACGTTCTCTGAGGCCTTATTCTCATTGATAGGGATAATGTCTTGAGAGATCTACGCTTTGCGTACACTCTCTCAAGACACTCATAGTAGTTAGTCGCAGAAAAAAGATTGAAGAACTTAAGGTAATTCCTAGTAAGAAAGATTTCGATAATCAGAATCCGCATAAATGGTAGCATTTTTTATTATTAACTATTTGGATCCTGATTAAATAGCTTGTTTTTATAATAATTAAAAAATGTCGTTTTACCAGTAATTACTGAAACTTTGCCAACCATACCGTAATGTATTAAGGTTCGATTTGCTTCAGTAATTGGTGCATTTGCGGTTACAATATAGTAATTTCCGTGATTTAAAGTAATCGGAGATATACTAATATTATTAATAGTTCCATTTAGAATAAGTGCCTTTGGTACGTTACGTATAATTTGGAGTCTTAGCTGTTGCTTTTTTTTGATTGAAGCAATAGCTTGTGACGGGATATAAGCTCTAATTTGAATACTATTTTGCTTTTTTAAATTAGGATATATCTGTGCAAGAGTTGAACCGGTTCCAGTATATTTAGCGCCTTTAAAATCATCATTTAAATGGACAACACCCGATTTGGGGGCTTTAATTATATATTCACTACTGTCGGTATTTATTTGCTTTAGCGTCGTTTTAATTTCCAATAATGACTGTTTGGCTTTTACTAATTGCTGATTAGCTGACTGAACTTGTCCAGCTTGTAAGATTGATAATTTTTCATTATTAGTACCTATATTGGTCTTTAAATCATCAAACTCTTGTAGTGCTACTTTCTGTCCCTTAGTTGAATCAACTGTATCTTGTAATGTATCAATTTGTTGTTGAGCTGTCGCTAAGGTAGCATTCTTTATGCTATCTTTTTCAGCTTGATTGGAAGTACTTTTTAAATTAGCTTGATAACCCTGATAGATATAATAATACTTAGCATCTTTGTCGTAACTTTGATTTTTATTGATTGAATTATAGACAGCTTGATAAGCTTTTAAATTAAGCTCAGTTCGATTAATAGTTTCATTAAGTATTTGGCTAGCTTCTTTTTGTTTATTCCTATTAACTACTGATTTATTGGTTAACATTTGATTTTCAATTAAATATATTTGTCGTTGATCAAGATAGCTATTTAATAGATCTTGGTACCCAAATTGATCTACATTGGTAAAAGAATTTTGATTATTTTGCAAACCAAATTTTAGTGTTTCTAAACAACTAATCTGACGATTAAGATTATCAATTTGATTATTTAGTAACTCTTTTTGATTTTTATTACGACTATTTTTATAAATTAATAACGTTTGACCTTTTTTAACAAGCTGACCTTCTTTTAAATAATTCTGTTTAATCGTGCTATTAGTTGATCCCTGAATAATAGGTACATTTTGCTTTGGTTCAAGATTTCCCTGGCCTTCAATTGAAATTTCACGTTTACCAAAAAAGGAAAAAATGATTAACCCACAGAGCAGAATAACAACTGGGATAATAATCATCGTTGAAAAATTATTATAACGACGACTATAAAACTCACTACTTTCTAAAAATCGTTTATCCATATTGGGTTACCGCTCCTCTTAGTTATTAATCAATTGATAATAGGTTTCTTTTTTTGCAATTAGATCATCATGACTCCCACTTTCAATGATACGACCATTTTCCATAACGATGACGTTATTCGTCTTTTTGGCAATTGATAAACGGTGCGCAATAAAAATAATTGTCTTATCAGTCAAGGTCATTAAATGTTCAACTAATCGGCTTTCAGTAATCGTATCTAACCCACTAGTTGATTCATCAAAGATTAATACTTTAGCGGGTGATAGTAACGCTCGTGCAATTGTCAACCGCTGTTTTTGCCCGCCAGATAAAGTACTTCCTTCTTCGTCTAAAAGTGTTTCAAACTGTAGTGGCATTTTCTCGATATCTTGTTTAATTTCAGCTAGTTCACAAGCTTTAATAAGATCAGATTGAGTAACGTTAGTCCGATTACCTAATTTTAAATTATCTAAGATTGTACCTGAGAAAAGATATGGATCTTGCGGAATATAATTGATTGTTTGTCGGAGTACTTTTTTATCAATGTTAGTGATGTTATGTTGATTTATCGTTACTTGACCTTCATTTGGTTGAAAAAAATCAACTAATAATTTAACTAACGTGGATTTACCAGAGCCACTCATGCCAACAATTGTTAATTTTTCTCCAGGATGGATTGTTAGATTAATTTGTTCTAAAACATTTTTACCATAACCGTAACAATAACTAACATTTTCAATCTTAATCGGTCCAACTAATTGTTCTGCTCGTTTGATTGCTCTTTTCTCAGTGAACTCTGAATCAACTAAGAAAACTTCATTAAGCCGATTATTAGCAACTTTTGCACTTTGAAGCTTGGTTTGTAAATTAATAATATTTTGTAATGGGTTCACAAAATAAGCCAGCAGGGCATTATAAGTCATTAATTGCCCAATTGATAATTCATTATGGGTTACTAAAATAGCCCCAACCCAAAGGACAATTAAATTTAAACCAAGTTGGATAAATAATTTAATGGCTTGTTGTAAAGTGTCTGTTTTAACGTAATTAAAGTTCTTCTTGAGATAATCAATAAAAGCTGTATCAATCTTTTGATAACGTTCGTGCTCACTACTAAGTGCTTTAATTGTTTCAATCCCGTGCAGATCCTCAATAATAGCTGAATTTAACATGGCGTTACTTTGCATTTCCTTTTGATTTAATTTTTCAAAAGGTTTAACAAATAAGGTAATAACCGCAATATAAAGAGGGATTGCCATTAATGTAATCCAAAATAAAGTTGTGTTTTGAATCATTAAAATAATTCCCATCACAACCACAATCGTGACATCTAAAAAGATTGAAATGATTGAACTTGCAAGTGCGTCAATTATTTTGTTGGCATCGTTAAACCGCGAAATGATTTCACCCGTTTTACGGGTCGCAAAAAAAGACATGGGAAGTTCAAAAACATGCCTTAAGTAGCTCAATATAATTTCAATTGATAGTCGTTGTCCCAGAACAACCAATAGAAAATTCTGCGTATATGTAAAAATAGCTTGGAAAACATAAAAGACCAGCAATCCCAATGTAACAATTCCCAAGGTACTAGTCATTTTATTAGGAATATAGGTGTCGATGACCGTTTGTAAAAAATAAGAACCTAAAATACTAATGATCGTTATTAATAATGCTGCTAGGGTAATGTGGATGACTAGAAATTTTTGTTTTAATAACGTTGGCACAAATGACCATAAAGAAGCTTTTTCTGCTTCTTTAACTGGCTTATAGGTTGGCTTTGGGGCCATGAATATTGCAACACCCGACCATTCACTCGCAAATTGGTCTTTAGAAATTTTAGTGATGCTAACTGTTGGATCCGGATCAGCAATTACGATTTGATTCTTTTTAATACTTAAAACAACATAATAGTGGAGTAAACCACCTTCTTTTATGACGTGCGCTATAAATGGCAATGGTAAATCTTCCACTTCAAAAAGGCTCATATCTGCTTGTATCGCTTTAGTTTCAAAGTCAAGCGACTCAGCAGTTTTCATCAAACCAAGTGCCGAAGTTCCCTCTAGATCAGTTTTAGCTTTTTGACGTAAATAAGCCAATGAGTAAGTTGAGCCATAGTGTTTGAGCACCATAGCAAGTGCAGCTACCCCACAATCCATTTCATCGACTTGTGCAACATAGTAATTTTTATAAGATAACATTAGTATCCTCTTTAAATTTTTTTTAATTGATAGCTATGCTTGAAGGAATCTATAAATAGCGCAGCAACATCCTATTGCGAAAATGCTCTTTTTAGCTGATTTGATTTTCCTCTAGCAAACTTTCTTGATAAGTCACTACCAAAGAGAATCTCACGTGATTTAAAATCAATTTCAATTATATTTTTAAGATTCACTAAACAGTTCCGGTTGATTCTAAATAAATATGGATATTTTTCTGATAAATCATTTAAGTTACCGTAGAACTCATAATGCCCATTCTTCGTGTTCAAAATAACACGATGGGGTAAATTTGAGGATTCAATAAAAAGAATTTCTCGTTTATCGATTGAAAACACTTGCGAACCAATTGAAAACGTAAACGCTCGCTCTTGGCTTTCTCTGAATGCATCAATCCTTTGTTGCGCGAGTGTTAGCAATTCAACAATTTCAGTTCGATAATCATCCAGAGATTGATCCTTAGTCACAAATCCAAGGGCTTCAACTCTCCGCTGTAACGTCAGCGGAATCATTTCATCATGCGTTGTAACAAAAATGATTTTAGCTTGAACATCATTTGCTCGAATCTGTTCAGCAAGTTCAATTCCATCAATGGAGCTCTCTAAGTCAATATCTAAAAAATAAATGCCTTGTTTGGGATTGAATTTTTTTAGATACTCGATAACTTCCATGGGGCTTTGTGTTTTTATTTCAACATTGAATAACTCAGTATGAAAAAGAATATAGTTTTGAATGATTGTTTCAAGTTGATTTAGCTGTGTTATTTGATCTTCACAAAGAATAATTGGATAGGTCAATATGATATACCTCTATTATTTTATTATGATTAATTGCACTGAAAAAAATGATTCTTCTTGTTTATATTGTGTAAATACATTAGGAAACTTTTGATTAAATTCTTGAATTGTATTTAATCCCAGACCCGAATGGCCCTTTTTTGTTGATATATTTTTTCTTTGTAAGGTTCCAATTGACATATTAGATTTTTTATAAGTATTTTTTATAGAAAATTCAATTTGTAAATCATCCTGATAAATTACTAAGTACAATATTTTTTCATTACATTCACTGGCAGCTTCAATAGCGTTGTCAATTAGAATACCTAGGATGCGTATACAATCAAATATTGGAATAGGCACAATATCAAGTGGCTTTTGGCATTCACAATAGCATTCTATATTCAGCTCTTTTGCTTGATGGATTTTTGCTATAATTAGGCTCTTTACAAATTCGTTATGAATATTATAAAGTGCTTTATAATCAAATTCACCTTTATCGAGATACCTATTAGAATATTGTTCAAGCTCTTCTATTTGTTTAGTTAGTGCCGTTTTATTATTAGTATTAATATTTTCTTTAAAACTAAGCAATAAATTTTTATAATCATGTCTAAATTTAGAAATTTGTTGCTGTTGCTGTTCTAAAGATTCTGTATATTTTTTTAGGTTGTTTAGTTCTTGTTTTTCTATTTGATTTTTATACTTAGTTCTTTGCTTAGTTAGCATTCTTAAAAATATAAAAACAACAAATACGGTTTGGATAATTAAAAATATCATAATGCCTAAAACAAAGTGATCGTATGCATCATAATAATGAGCAGCATATGATATTAATAGAATCACAAGCAATAAATAAATCAGTAAATATGATACCGTTTTAGAAGCATATTTTTCCTTTACGTTATGTAGATTATTTTTTCTATAGAAAAATATTATAATACTAATAACAAGTGCTTCTATAAATAATTGTAGAAAAATACCGAAAAACCCAACTATCCTATTACTTGGAAGTATTTGTAACATTATATTTGAACTCAAAACATTACATCCAAATATAATAAATGTACAAAATAGTAAGTCATTCAATAACAAATAGTCATTTTCTTTTTTTTCCTTTAAAATAAAATATCCTGATAAAATGGGAATGACATTTGAAATATCACTATACAATGCTACTAGAAATGTAATAGGAAAAAAAACAGCTATAAATAAAACGCGTCTCCGTACTGTTCCTTGTCTGTTCATTGAGAAAAAAAGTATATAAAGTAACAAATCATCTATTAATTCCCTTAAAATATAGGCTTTTGTATCAATTAACACTAGCATCTACCCCTTTTAGTAATTCAGTATACCAAATTTAGGAGCTAGCATAATTTAATTCTAACAGTGTCTGAAACCAGACCAAATACACGTTCCTATATCTTTATTGGGTTTCCCATAATTTCTGTTAGTACCACCTATAATTAGTTTTAATTGTTTATTGGTTAATTGTTTTTTTTCAATGTAGTTAAGTTTCATTATCAATTAATCTCCTCTCAAATAAAATTACTATGTCATACTTTTCGTTTTTAAGAGAAATAAATTCCTGAACCTTACAGAAATCATTCCTGAATGGTTAAATTGATAATTCTCCCTGCTCCTATGTCAATAAATGGCACATCTTTTTCTAAACACTCGTTCTAATTCTG
>ERZ794966.148-NODE-148-length-13287-cov-13.152358_pt1 | contig 13287 bp, 10 predicted proteins | sample MGYA00375743_ERZ794966 | MGnify/ENA primary metagenome ERZ794966 (study PRJEB30138, sample SAMN05968713) | food fermentation metagenome | isolation source: fermented_meat | host: spontaneous_fermented_meat_time_40_second_replicate;spont... | place: Italy... | reverse complement strand
ATTTAGTAGAATAATGAAAAAGCTCATCCTCAATAGCTTTGAGAGGTTAGAAAATGGTTAATATGTTTTCAGTTATAATAAATTCAACGGTTATCTACTGGGCAACAGCCCTAGATTTACTTATATTACTAGCAATATTATATGTTCGTTTTGATAAAAAAAGTCATTTATCTATTACTTTGGGACAAATAATTGGTTCTTTTGCACTTGTAGTGGTCAGTTTATTTTTTGCGGTCATCCTAAAACTTGTTCCAGAAGAGTGGATTTTGGGTTTACTGGGCCTGATTCCTTTAGGACTAGGAATAAAATATTTATTCTTTGGGGATGATGATGACGACGAAGAATTAGATGAATTGCTACAAAAAAGGAAAAATAAAAGCTTGCTTGGAACTGTTATTATCATTTCTTTTGCGAGTTGTGGAGCGGATAATATTGCTTTGTTTACTCCATTTTTTATGACATTGTCAGCTAATAATTTGCTATTATCAATAATAATTTTTGCCTTAAACATATTAATTTTAGGGCTTCTTGGAAAAACAATTGCAAAAATTCCTCACCTTCATGACGTTTTAGAAAAATACAGTCGTTGGATTCTTGCTTTTGTTTATATAATACTTGGAATAATGGTTTTACTAGAAAGTGGAACAGTCTCCAAAATTCTCAGTTTTTTGTAAAACATAATTTAAAGATTAAAAAAGTTCCGTATTTCCGAACGATAATTTAGATTTAATCAAAAGCATCAGGATTTTTTAAGTAAATCTTGATGTTTTTTGATAAAATAAAAAATAGTGCGATAGGAGCTTTCAAGAAATGATTTATCTTTTACTTTTGATAAATTAGTTCAAAAGTTGAAGAAGTTTTTTAGAAATGCCAGCCAAGCGAACTTGGAGCGTGCAAAATATTTTAAGAAAAGTGGATAGTCAAAACTATCCAAAAGGAGAATATTATGCCATCAGTAGTAGTTGTCGGAACGCAATGGGGAGACGAAGGAAAAGGTAAAATTACAGATTTCCTAAGCTCAAATGCAGAAGTTATTGCCCGTTATCAAGGGGGAGACAATGCAGGTCATACCATCGTCATCGACGGCAAAAAGTTCAAACTTCACCTTATTCCATCAGGAATTTTCTTCCCTGAAAAGATTTCCGTTATTGGGAATGGTGTCGTTGTTAACCCAAAATCACTGATTGAAGAAATCGCTTATCTCGCTGAAAATGGAGTTTCTGCAGAGAGTTTACGTATTTCAGACCGTGCACATGTTATCTTGCCTTACCATAAAAAATTAGACTTCCTTCAAGAAGAAGCCAAAGGCGATAAGAAGATTGGGACAACCATTAAAGGGATTGGTCCAGCCTATATGGATAAAGCAGCTCGTGTCGGAATTCGTGTTGCAGACTTACTTGACAAAGAAATCTTTGAGGAACGTTTACGTACAAACCTTGAAGCTAAAAACCGTGAATTTGTAAAAATGTATGATTCAGAACCAATCGAATTTGAAGAAATATTTGAAGAATACTATGAATACGGTCAACAACTTAAAAAATATGTGACAGATACTTCAGTTATCTTGAATGATGCCCTTGATGCAGGAAAACGTGTCCTTTTTGAAGGTGCGCAAGGGGTAATGCTTGATATTGACCAAGGAACATACCCATTTGTAACTTCATCAAACCCAGTAGCTGGTGGGGTAACGATTGGCTCTGGTGTGGGTCCATCAAAAATTTCAAAAGTTGTTGGTGTTTGTAAAGCCTATACTTCACGTGTGGGTGATGGTCCATTCCCAACAGAACTTTTTGATGAAGTTGGACATCAAATTCGTGAAGTAGGACATGAATATGGAACAACAACAGGACGTCCACGTCGTGTTGGTTGGTTTGACTCAGTCGTAATGCGTCATGCAAAACGTGTTTCTGGCTTGACAAATCTTAGCTTGAATTCAATTGACGTTCTCTCAGGACTTGAAACAGTAAAAATTTGTGTTGCTTACGAACGTAGTAATGGTGAACAAATTACTCATTATCCAGCATCACTTAAGGAATTAGCAGATTGCAAACCAATCTATGAAGAATTGCCAGGATGGTCTGAAGATATTACTTCATGCCGAACTTTAGAAGAGTTACCAGAAGCTGCTCGTAACTATGTTCGTCGTGTTGGTGAACTAGTTGGCGTACGTATCTCGACTTTCTCAGTAGGTCCTGGTCGTGAACAAACTAATGTTTTAGAATCAGTTTGGGGCGTATAAAGTCAAAATAAAAAAGCCAGAGCATGCTCTGACTTTTTTTTGTTTACAAGAAGGGTCCAAAGACTTGTGAACTAGAGTTTTTATTATTGACGTTGACATCAATTACATTATAAAAGGCATTAGAAGTATCAGCTACATCCCAGACAGCCAAAACAATGTGATATCCAGATCGATCAGTTGGAATGTTAATCGTGTGAGAGAGATTATTTGTTGCAGGAGAACCATCGTGATTGATTGTCCCTATAAGTTCTAATTCTGAACGTTTTAAAGGTGCATTTTGGTCCCAACCTGTTTTGGTCATATAGTAGTGCCACTTAGTTGTTTTATGAGGTGCAGTGTATTTCCAAGTAAAGATGTTAGAACCTGTACTAATAGATGTTTTTTTCCAGCGTGAACTAGTTTGATTATCTAGAACAAAGTCGCCTATTTGCCCTAAGCCTCCATTTGCAGAAGCAATCCGACCATCAGCGGGACCAGACACCGGGAAGCCTTTAGGTGCTTCTAAAGATTGTGGGTTACTAATAACATTTCCATAAATGTTAAAAGCGGCGGTCCACCCTAAACTTTGAGAATCTAATTGTCCTTGATAGCCTCTGGCTGGTGGTGATTGAACATAACCATGAGCTGATACAGTATCTGTTTTAATTAAAAGGGAGACACTGAGCAGACCTGCAGCAACTAATAAACCAGTAAGTAGTTTTTTCATAAATTTATTCCTCTCCTATTTATAGCTTTTTCCATGGACCAAAATCTCCTGATTGGTCAGGTTGTTGGCCAGTATTCCACCATTTTGCTTCATAATTTACTCCATTAAAAGTAACACGATCACCTTGAACATAAACTTTATCCTTTTGCCAAGTATTATTTTCCGCTGATGTGTCCAGTGTCATAAATGTAGCTCTGGCCGTATCAGAACGATTACCTGAAGGGTCAACTGCTACAATTTCAACATTGTATTCAGTTTTTTTGGATAATCCAGTCACATCTTGTAAGCCGGAAGTACTTTTAAATGATTGAGTACCAATCTTAATTTCATAGTGATCAATGCGAACATTGTCTGTAGATTTTCCTTGAATCGTGGCAGTAGAAGCAGTCACATTACTAATTGAAATTGTGGGCAAGGTTGGTTTTTCAGTATCTTCAATCGGTTGATTGTTAAAGAGCATTGGGGCGTATGTATTTACAAAAGTATTATTATATTTTTCGCCATTTGAATTGGTTCCAGCATCCCAATTTACTGACCAAGTCATTAAACCTTTTATTTCGTTACCAGAAGCTTTTAAGCGATTCAATGCATTTTTTACGGCATTGGGGTCTTTCACATAACCTGTTGCAGCAGCGTCATTATTAGATGGTAGACCAATAACGAATTTACTGGCTGGGATTTTAATAAACCCATCTGTTCCTGTTACGAGACGTTGAGTTAAACCATAGAGAAAATCTTCTTTTTTTTCGTCATTTGATTGAGAAATCCACATATTTAAATCACTATCCCAGAAACCATCTCCTCCTTGATTATAGTATTGAGGATTGATGAAATCATAGTACGAATCTAAATTGTTGATATATGGTGCATATTTTCCTGAACTTGTTAAATAAGGAAATTCTGGAGCCATCGTAATCATAAAGTTTTTACCATCTTTTCGATAATGGTCTTTAACTTTTTTTAAAGCGGATGGGATAACAGTTTGATTATCTGCTGCTTCAATTGCAGCCTGTTCTAAATCAATATCTAATCCATCAAAGCCGTAAGTATCTACAAGACGAATGATTTCATTAACAAAATCACTTTCCTGACTTTTCTTTAATTCAATATGAGCGTCAGCTCCTCCTAAAGCGATTAAGACGCTCTTACCTTCGGCATTTAATTTTGAAATTTCGGCTCTGAATTCAGTATCGGTTTTGTTATAAGGCTTGAAAGTGGGAAGGGTTTGTCCTTCAGGTGTTTTCATAAAGGAAACATTAATTACATTGTAGCCTTCTTGTGTACTTGAAAGATTGAAGTCAGCAGAACTTCCTCCTTTATAACCATCTTTTCCTGTTGATTTCCAATTGTGCCAATAACCTACAAGCACTTTATCTTTTGGATTGACCATTTCACTAGCTGCATCTGCTAAGACTTGTTGCCCTCCTAATACAACAATTCCTATAGATGCTGTTACCAAAAAAGCCTTAATTTCTCTACGTTTTTTCACTGAAATCATAAATATCTCCTAAACAATAGTGATTTTAAAGATTCCGGAATCTTGTTCTGTAAGCGCTAACTTTATTTTAACAATTTTTTTCCTTAACTAAAAATAAAAAGGTTTATAAAATAATTATTTTTGAAGGATAAAAAAACACTAATATTCATAAAATATTAGTGTTTTTCTTATTTTAAATCTTTAAGTAAAGAATCTAACCATTCTTTTTTAAAAGTTTCTCTTTGAATAGCAAAATCTAAAACCAAATAGTGGCCACTTTTTTTATTTTTTTCATCTTCACCAAAGAGGTCTTTTTGACGTTTAATCAGATATTCCAGTTTTTTCTGGTGGACAATACTTTCTTCTTCAATTAGTTTTTGGAGATTTTCTTCATTTTTGTCATCAAGAAAATAAAGGCGGAGCATGAATTCATCTTTTTGAATTGGATAGCGGTCAACAGGGTGTTTTAACCACTCGTTAAATAGTTCGATTCCTTTTGGAGTAATTTGATAGGTTTTTTTCTCTAACTTTTCACCTACAATGTGTACATCAAAAGTAACGGCTTGATCGTTTAATAATACTCTAAGTGAAGGATAAATTTGCCCTGTGTTGGCTTGCCAAAATTCACCGACTTCACTTTCAAACTTTTTCTTAAGGTCATAACCACTTAATGGTTCGGTCTTTAAAAGTCCAAGTATAATATAAGATAATTTATCTCTATGGCTCATATTTTTTCTCCTTTATTTCCATGATACACAAAAAATAGTAAATTGTAAATTTTTGATGTAGAATTTAAACTTCATTTTTAAAAAACTGTCTATTCTATTATATATAACGAAATTTAAGGAAATCTAAATTGATAATTATTTAATGTTGATAAGCTGGTATTCTATTGATTTCTCAAATAAAGAAGAGACAAATTAAATATTATTTGTCTCTTCTTTATTATTTTTGACTTGAAAATTAATGCTTAATCATTTTATAATTTTGGTCAAAGTATTTTCCGTTACGAATATCATTTGTCATTTCTTTGTAAGGAGCTTGTGCGACGACATCGTCATTATCTTTGCCTGCTTCAGCAGCATAAGTGATTTTTGCAAATTCTGGGACTAAATATTTAGGATAAGTTTCATATTTTTCGCGAGATTCATGCATTAAGTCAATAAAATCATTTTGGAAGCAGACAGTGATTTCTGGGTGTTCTTCTACCCATTTCGGGAAGAAAATCATGCCATGTAATTTTCCTTCATTTGGAAGAAAATCTAAGGCAACATCAGTACCAGTAGGTTCTGTCCATGTAATTTTATAAATCCCTTCGGTTAACATCACTAATGAAACTTCTTGGTCTTTGACCCAGCGGCCAGCGACCATTCCGCCATGGATACGGTAATCAATGGTATGGTCGTTTTTGACGTAAAGTTCATATTCCCAACCATTATCATAGGTATAGATAAAGTGTGTTCCGACAAAATCTTCTAAGCTTTTAAATGTTTTCATTAAATTTCTTCTTTCTAAACATGTTTTATAAACATGTTTTAAATATATATTTATTATAAAATACGTTTTTTGTTTTGTCAAGATAAAAAAATACACTTTCTTAAAGTTGACAAATCTTATGAAAGTGATAAAATTAAGCATAGATGTAAGAAGAGTAGATTGTCTATGAAATTTGAGGGAATTGTGGTCACCGACTGAAAGCCACAATATGGAATTGCAATTGAAGTTCACCTTACTAAAGAAAGCTATTTTTAATCTATCATTTAGAGTGATAGTCTAAAAGGTAGGCTTTTGTGTGAATTAAATAATTAAATTAAGTGATAAAATAGGATGGTACCGCGGCTTTCGCTCCTTTGGAGATGAGAGTTGTGGTATTTTTTATTTTCTATTAAATCTGACTCAAATCTCTTTTTAATAACAAATATATATTTTTCATAAGTTGAAAGGATAAAAATGAACTTACAAGAAAAAATTGAAGACCTTCGCAAGCGGACTTTGTCTGACTTACTCTCTGTTGCTGATGAAAAAACACTGAATAATTTAAGAACTGTGATGCTTGGTAAAAAGGGTGAATTGACTGAAATTCTGAAAGGGATGAAAGACCTGACTAATGAAGAACGTCCAGTTATTGGCGCACTTGCCAATGCTTTTCGTGATGAGTTTGGGGCAAAATTTGAAGCTAAAAAAGTGGAAATTGAACAAGCAGTAATGAATGCCGCTTTAGAATCAGAAACTTTGGATGTGACTTTGCCAGGAAAAGCTCAGAAAAAAGGAAGTCGCCATATCTTAACTCAAACGCAAGAAGAAATTGAAGAAATTTTCCTTGGAATGGGTTATGAAATTGTTGATGGCTATGAAGTGGAAACGGACCATTATAATTTTGAGCGAATGAATCTTCCAAAAGATCATCCAGCTCGTGATATGCAAGATACCTTCTATATCACTAATGAAGTTTTACTTCGTACGCATACTTCACCTATGCAAGCTCGGACAATGGATGCTCATGATTTCTCTAAAGGGGGTTTACGCATGATTGCTCCTGGTCGTGTTTATCGTCGTGATACAGATGATGCCACTCACAGCCACCAATTTCATCAAATTGAAGGTTTGGTTGTAGATAAAAATATCACAATGGCAGACCTTAAAGGAACGCTTGACCTTGTCATGAAAAAAATGTTTGGTCAAGACCGTGAATTACGCTGGCGTCCAAGTTATTTCCCATTTACTGAACCTTCTGTTGAGGTTGATATTTCTTGTTTCAAATGTGGCGGAAAAGGCTGTAACGTCTGCAAACATACCGGCTGGATTGAAATTCTTGGTGCAGGTATGGTCCATCCCAATGTGCTTGAAATGTCTGGTTTAGATTCTTCAGTTTATTCTGGTTTTGCTTTCGGGCTTGGTCAAGAACGTATTGCGATGCTCCGTTATGGAATTAATGATATTCGTGGATTCTATCAAGGGGACGTACGATTCTTAGAGCAATTTGGAAAATAAAAAAGTCAAAAAACTGTGAATAGAAAGTGAAATAAAATGCAAGTATCATATAAATGGTTAAAAGAGTTGGTGCCTAATCTTAGAGCGACATCGGCTGAATTAGAACAAAAGATGTCAACGTCTGGGATTGAGGTTGAAGGCGTGACAAGTCCAATGGAAGGTTTGTCAAAACTTGTTGTGGGAGAAATTTTATCAAGTGAAGATATTCCTGACACACACTTACACATCACACAAGTGAATGTTGGAGCTGAAGAATCATTGCAAATTGTTTGTGGTGCGCCAAATGTTCGTGTGGGTATGAAAGTAATTGTAGCACTTGTGGGTGCTCGAATTGCTGATAATTATAAAATCAAAAAAGGTAAAATTCGAGGAGTTGAATCTCTCGGGATGCTCTGTGCGCTTGATGAAATTGGGATTGATGAAAAAATTAATCCAATGAAGCATGAGGATGGTATTTTTGAAATGCCAGCGGATGCTAAAGTTGGTGATAGTATTTTCTCTTATCTTGATATGGATGATGAAATCATTGAATTATCAATTACACCAAACCGTGCGGATGCTTTGTCAATGCATGGGGCAGCTTGGGAAGTTGGTGCTATTTATGGTTTACCAGTTCAATTAGAAAAGAAAGATTTAGTAGAAGCTTCTGAATCAGCAGCAAGTAAAATTGCAGTAAAAGTTGAAACAGATAAGGTTCCAACATATAAAATTCGTTTGATTGAAGGGGTTAAGATTGCTAAATCACCACAATGGTTGCAAAACCGTTTGATGAATGCTGGTGTGAAACCAATCAACAATGTAGTGGATGTGACGAATTATGTTTTGATGGCTTTTGGTCAACCTTTGCATAGTTTTGATTTTTCTAAATTTGGTTCTGATGAAATTTTGGTTCGTCAAGCTAAGGCTGGTGAAAAAATGACAACCTTAGACCATGTTGAACGTGAATTAGATGATTCTGATATTGTGGTTACCGCAAATGGACTTCCTGTAGCGCTTGGTGGTGTTATGGGTGGCGCTGATAGTGAAATTACTGACGAAACAACAAGTGTTGCCCTTGAAGCGGCTCTATTTGATGGGACTTCAATTCGTAAAACTTCTCAAAAATTTGCTTTGCGTTCGGAAGCATCAAGTCGTTTTGAAAAAGGAATTAATGAAGGAACGGTTCGTGAGGCACTTGATTTTGCAGCAGCAATGATAGTTGAATTGGCTGGTGGAAAAGTTCTTTCAGGTGTTGTTGAATCAAATGATTATCAACCTATTTTGCCAAAAGTATCAATTACTTTGAGTCGTGTTAATAGTGCTTTGGGAACAGATTTATCTCTTGAGACTGTGGAAAAAATTTTTGTTCAACTTGGCTTTGGGGTTGAAGTTGAGGGTGAAAAATTTACTTGTGAAATCCCATCACGTCGTTGGGATATTCATATTGAAGCTGATTTAGTTGAAGAAGTAGCTCGTATTTATGGCTATGATAATTTGCCAAGTACTTTGCCTTCCTCACAAAATGCTGGTGAATTGACTCAAATGCAAAAATTCCGTCGTACAGTGCGAACAGGTCTCGAAAGTTCAGGGCTTAATGAAGTTATTGGTTATTCGCTTGTAACTCCAGAAAAAGCAACTGAATTTGTGGGTCAGCTTGAAACAACAACGCTTATGATGCCAATGACCGAAGATCGTCAAACACTTCGTGCAAACATGATTCCAGGACTTTTGGATATTGTAAATTACAATCAGAATCGTAAAAATGCTGATGTGGCAATTTATGAAATTGGCAATATTTTCTTACCAAATCCAGATGATATTCGTCCGATAGAAGTACCAAACCTTGCTTTTGCTATTTCTGGAAATGTTGTGGATAAATCATATAATGGACAAGCTGTTCCTGCTGATTTCTACTATGCTAAGGGAATTGTGGAAAACCTTCTCGAAGCATACAAAGAAGTAGAATTTATTCCAAGCAATAATCAAGCAGCGATGCACCCAGGACGGACTGCTGTCATTAAAATTAATGGTCGTGTGGCTGGTTTTGTAGGACAAATTCATCCGGCGACAGCTAAAAAATACGATATTGCAGAAACTTATGTTGCTGGTCTTGATATGCAAGTGATGCTTGAAGAATTACCAGCTCAAACTATCTTTACTGATATTCCGAAAGTTCAAGCGGTTCACCGTGATATCGCACTTTTGATTGATGCTGAAGTGACACATGCACAAATTGTTTCTGTCATTAAATCAAGTCGTGTCAAAACACTTAGCCAAGTTGAGTTATTTGATATTTATCAAGGCAAAAACTTACCGGCTGGTAAGAAATCAATGGCTTACAGTCTCACTTTCCAACCTGTTGAAAATACAATGACAGATGATGAAATTACGGCTGCGGTCAATAAAATTACAAAAAATCTTGTGGAAAAATTGGATATAGAAATCCGTTAATTTGAAAAAGTACTGACAAAAAAACTGTCAGTAAAAATCTCTATTGGTATTTTACTGATAGAGATTTTTTTGCAAATAAATAATAAAGAAGCGAATGAAAATTTGCTTTCAGTAAATCAAAAGGCTCTTGTGGAAGTGCCGTTTTGTATTTATTTTAAAATTATGTTAATCTTAGTAAAGATATTGCAATTAAAATCCTGAGGGGATATGTTAGAATAGACAAAGTATGAAGAATTTAATTCCTAAAAAAATAAAACAAGTTGGAATACTTGTGGGAGCTTTACTGATGATTTTGTCAGTACTACCATCTAATCTCTTAGGAGTAACAAAGGTAAATGCTGAGAGCTCTCAAACGGAAGTCAACCAAGAACTTACAAACTTCCAAACAGAACTCGATAGCAAATTAGCGCAGGCGAATAAGATTTATAGTCAAGCGCAAGAAGCTCAAGAAAAAGTTAAGCAGTCAAAGAGCAAAATCACAGAATATGAAGGCAAAATTGCTGAAACTGAAAATGATATTGTTCAACTCAAGGCTTCTGTCGCAAAACAAATGCGGGCAGTACAATCAAATGGTGGGGCTACGTTCTCATATATTGATGTCGTTGCGTCATCAAAAAATCTCTCAGAGATGATTACACGTTTGACCAATCTGAATGTAGTTTTGACAGCCGAGGCTGACCAAGCTAAATCTTTGATAGAAAAAGAAGCTTCACTTAAAACAATGAAAGTTAAATTGGAAGAAACGCAAGAATCTCTTGTGAAAAACCAAAATGACTATCAAGGACAAGTAGATAGCTTGCAAAGTAGTATTTCATCGCTTAAGGATAAAATTAGTTCTAATAAACAACTTTTGAGTGAAATGCAAGAAAAAGCAGCAGCAGAACAAAAAGCTCGCGATGAAGCATTGGCTAAATCGGTAGCTGAGGTTAAAGCTAAAGCGGAAACAGTTAAAAATACGAGCTCAAATCCACCGACAGTGCCAGATCCACCAAAACAAACTACTCCAACAACTCCAACAACTCCTTCTGGTGGTCGTACTTTAAATGTAGAAGCAACGGCTTATGCTTTGAATGGGATTACAGCAACGGGAATTGATTTAAGTAAAAATCCAATTTGTATTGCGGTTGACCCAAGTGTTATTCCTTTGAATTCTCTTGTTGAAGTTCCAGGATATGGAATTGCAATTGCTGGTGATACTGGGGGAGCAATTATTGGGAATATCATTGATGTCCATTTTCCAACTAATGACCAAGCAATTGCTTGGGGACGGAAAAATATTCAAATCACTGTTTTGAGTTAATAAACTTTAAAAAATAATGAAAGGCTTACAGTGAAGCCTTTTTTTGGTATAATGAGAACATGATAAAAAATGGACGTATTGTCAAATCTTTGGCAGGCTTTTATGATGTAGAATCAGAAGGTGAAGTTTATCAGACGCGTGCGCGTGGTAATTTCAGAAAAAAAGGAATGAAACCTGTTGTGGGAGATTTTGTTGAATTTTCTACTGAGGAAAATTCAGAAGGTTATATTTTAAAAATTGGTGAGCGAAAAAATTCTTTAATTCGACCATCTATTGCTAATATTGATCAAGCTGTGATTATTATGTCAACAGTGAGCCCAAATTTTAGTTTGAATTTATTAGACCGCTTTTTGGTTTTTTTAGAGCATAAAAATATTCACCCGATGATTTACATTTCTAAGTTGGATTTACTGACAGAGATGCAGGAAGGCTCAGATAAGAATAAAAAAACTTTTAATCAGCTGACAGATTATGAACAGATAAAAAGTGATTATGAACAAATTGGTTATGATGTTTTTTTTGATGCTGAGCATTTGGTCAGTAATTTAGCGGGAAAAGTAACTGTCTTTATGGGTCAAACTGGCGCTGGTAAGACTACTTTGCTAAATAAAATTGCACCAGAAATGCAACTGGCAACGGGAGAAACTTCAGAAAAACTGGGACGTGGGCGTCATACGACACGTCATGTTGAATTTTTTGAATTGGCTGGTGGCTTAATTGCTGACACACCGGGATTTTCTAGTCTAGACTATGAAGTGACGAATCAGCCGGATTTAAATGCTGCTTTTCCTGAAATTTTAAGAATCAGTCATGATTGCAAGTTTCGCGAATGTACACATACGCATGAACCCAGCTGTGCAGTCAAGCTGGCACTAGAAAATCATGAAATTTTAGAGAGCCGCTATGATAATTATTTACAGATTTTAGATGAAATTAATCACACGAGGGAAACTTATGAGAAAAAACGAAAAAAACAGGGCTAAAGATAATATTTGGTTAAAACAAGCTGGTTTTTTTGCCCTTGTTTTAGCATGGATTTTAGCGATTTATTTTAAAAATGATTTGTCAAAAACAATGATGATTATTGTATTTATCCTCTTGGTTATTGCAACTTTCTTTGTTATTTTTTGGTTAAACCGTGTCTTTTTTGGATTAACTAATCAGCCCAAAGAGGATAAAAAAGATTTAGAGAGTTCACAGGACAAAGAAAAATGAAAAAACGATTGAAAACAGAAGCCTTTTTAGCGGTTATTTTTGCGCTTATTTGCCAAATTTTAGAAATGTTTGTCTTCAAAAGTGGAAGTCTGGCCTTTGTGATGAATTTCTTGACCGTCATTGCTTTAGGCTTAGCAATTATGCTTGGAGTTCGTGCGGCAACAGTTGTAGAGCATAAACGTGAGGGTGAATCTTGGAAAACAATTATTAAAGAAGAACTTCATGATGATTCATCAGAAAATAGTGGTGAATAAGTGTTTTTAGTTTCAAAAGATAAATTACTAATTCAAGTTATTTAGAGAGAGGATAGAAATGAAAAATAAAATTGCTCCATCAATTTTGTCAGCAGACTTTGGAAATTTTGCAAGAGATGTGAAACGTTTAGAATCTGCTGGAGCTGACCTTGTACATATTGACGTAATGGACGGACATTTTGTGGATAATTTAACCTTTGGAGCTGGCGTTGTTTCGGCACTTCGCGCACAAACTCATTTATTTTTCGATGTTCACATGATGGTTGAAAATCCTGAAAAATATGTGGAGGATTTTGCAAAGGCAGGAGCTGATAGCATGAGTATTCATGTTGAAGCAACTCATCATATTCACGGAGCACTTCAAAAAATTAAGAATGCCGGCATGAAAGCTTCGGTAGTTATTAATCCTGGAACTCCTGTAGAGGCGATTAAAACTGTTTTACCACTTGTGGATATGGTCTTAGTAATGACAGTCAATCCTGGTTTTGGGGGTCAAAAATTTATTCCTGAAATGATGGATAAAGTTCGTGAACTCGCTCAAATTCGGACTAATAAAAAGCTTGATTTTGAAATCGAAGTTGATGGTGGAATTGATGACCAAACAATTAAAGTTGCTAAAGCTGCCGGAGCTAATGTTTTTGTTGCAGGGTCATTTATTTTTAATGGTGAAGTTGA
>ERZ794966.137-NODE-137-length-13982-cov-5.517771_pt1 | contig 13982 bp, 10 predicted proteins | sample MGYA00375743_ERZ794966 | MGnify/ENA primary metagenome ERZ794966 (study PRJEB30138, sample SAMN05968713) | food fermentation metagenome | isolation source: fermented_meat | host: spontaneous_fermented_meat_time_40_second_replicate;spont... | place: Italy... | reverse complement strand
TTAAATTTTACATTATATATGAAATTATAATCAATATTTTATATACTTTTTATTGGGAATAGTAAAAGTAGTTAAAAATATGTTTACTTACTATAAATGTCAAAACAATTTTAGCAGTATTTATAATATAAAAACCCCAAAAGCTGAACTTAAAATCAAACTTTTGGGGTTTATTACTTTTTAAATAGAAGTGTATTTAATTAGGGTTTCATTATTAATATTAAGTAGTTAGTTAACGAACATTTATTACTATTATTTATTGAAAGAAACCAGAAATTGATTTAACTTCTAAGAATTCTTCAATACCATAGTCTCCCCATTCTCTACCGATACCAGATTGTTTATAACCACCAAATGGCATATCAGCACTTCTTGGGTATTCATTAATTTCAATAACGCCTGCTTCAAATGCAGTAGCTACTTTTTGTAAAGTATCCATATCTGAACCATACACATATGCAGCTAAACCATATTTTGTATCATTTGCAATTTTGATTGCTTCATCAACATCACTGTAAGTGATAATAGACATTACTGGTCCAAATATTTCTTCTTGAGCGATAGTCATATGATTATCTACATTTGAGAAAATAGTTGGTTTAATGAAATAGCCTGTTTCTAGTCCTTCAGGTTTACCTTCTCCACCTAATTCAATTGTTGCGCCTTCTTGTGCACCAATTTTAATAAATTCTTGGATTTGGTTAAATTGTTTACTGTTAATGACTGGTCCCATCTCTACTGTTGCATCTTGTGGGTCGCCAACTTTGATTGCACTCATTTTTTCTTTTACTTTTTCAATAAATTCATCTTTGATTGATTCTGGAACAAGCGTTCTTGAGCCGGCAATACAAACTTGTCCTGAATTGCCAACTACTTTATGGACTGCTGCATCTGCAGCTTTGTCTAAATCAGCATCTTCTAAGATGACATAAGGTGATTTACCACCTAATTCAAGTGATACTTTTTTGAAATCTTTACTAGCTTTTTCCATGATTTTACTACCAGTATTACCAGAACCAGTGAAAGATACCATTCTAATTTTTTCATTTTCAGAGATTGGATTACCTACACCAAGGCCATCGCCATTTACCAAGTTGAATACACCTTTTGGCACGCCTACTTTATCAAAAATTTCCGCTAAGATAATTGCAGCAAATGGTGTTTCTTCTGATGGTTTTAACACTACACTGCTACCTGCTGCAAATGCACCTGCTAATTTTAAGGCAGTTTGATTTGTAGGGAAGTTCCAAGGAGTAATTAATCCTGATACACCGATTGCTTCTTTTATAACAATATTGTTGCCTCTACGCTCTCTAAAATTAAAGTTATCTAAAGCATCTCTTGCTGCTTTAAAATGTGATAATCCCATTTCGTAGTGGACATTTTCAGATGCTGTAACTGGTGTACCAAGCTCTAAAGTCATTGCTTTGATTAGATCTTCTTTACGATTTTCGTATTCTTTAACGATATCGTTAAGTAAGTTTTGACGGTATTCTACTGAAGTGTTACGAAATTCTAAATAAACGCTATCTGCAGCGTTAACCGCATCTTCAACGTCTTGAGCATTACCTTTAGCAATTTTACCAAAAGCTTCTTCTGTTGCTGGATTAATAACATCCATTGTTTCGTTGCTGTGACTTTCTACCCATTCACCGTTGATATATTGTTTTGTGTGATTGAACATATTTACACTCCTCTTAGTCTTTTATATTCATAGTCCAGTTCTTGTGAAGTGAATTTCAAACTGACATTAGGTGATAATACTACCGTTTTAATCGGGTTTCAATATTTTTGCTTAAATACTTAGAAAATATTTTTTACTCGATTATTATTTGAAATTTCAATTAATTTTACTTTTCTAAAACGCTTATTGGACCATTTGAATTTATAAAAATCATACTATGTGTTAAATCAATAGGTGACATTTCAAAATCAGAAAGTACCCACTCATAGATGATGCCGGTATAAGCAGAGGCTATATAAGTACATAAGAATTTATCATTAATTTCTAAATTGTGATTATTAACAATAGTATTACTTAAAAAGTTAATATAGTTTTCTTTAAAATAGTTATACATTTCTAAATTAAATTTAGTGTCATTCAGTATTAAAGTTTTAAATAAATAGCGATGATGAATAATATAATGAAAGACTTGGTTTGCTAAGTACAATTGAGCATCTAAAATATTTTGATGTTTATTAAAGAAGACATAAGGGTTACCAAATAATTCGTTGAGTGTTTGTGTCTTAATGTTTTTGTATAACATATCCATATTTTTATAATATTTATAGAATGTGGAACGTGTGATATTAGCTCTATTACATATATCAGATACTGTAATATCAGTTAAAGTACGTTTTTCTAGTAAAGACAAAGCCGAAGCTGTAATGCTTTTTTTCGTTTTATTTCGCTTATTTGTATAAATAAAAAACACTCCTTAAAAATAAACAATTATAAACAAAGTGTATATTTTTGAACTTTCGCTTACTTTAATGAGTATAACGAAATAACTATAATGAAATAAAGCTATTGAGAAAGAAGGAAAAGAAATGCTAAATGAAGAGTTAAAAACAGTGCTACTACACAATTATCGGAATCGTATAAATAAAGATGATGATTTTGATATTAATTCTGAGTTAGAGAAATTGTTGAATGATATTGGCTATTCAACTGCGGATGCTGGTGGACAAGTTACGTTCTATGGTAAGGATCCAATACAACCAAGTACATTAAGAATTGCTTCATTAGCTGGTATAGGCTTAGCTGCCAAATCCGTTGCGCTTGCCTCCTTGTGGCAAAAAAGGGGAGGTAATGGACAGGATATTTATGTAGATATAAGAAAGGCATTGAAACGTTTATCTCCTTTTTATGAAAGAAAATGGGAAACATTAAATGGATTTCCTGCTAAACAGCAATATTTTCCAAATAATCCAACACGATTTAGTTTTTACCAAACAAAAGATAATCGATGGGTGATGCCATTAAATCCTTATCCAAGTTCACATAGACATACGCTTGAACTCATCAAAGCATTACCAAACAAGCAGTCTGTGGCTCATGCAATTAAACAATGGAGTGCCAAAGATTTGGAAGAAGCTGCTGCAGAAAAAGGTGTCGTCATGCCTATGGTAAGAACATTGCCTGAATTTATGGAAGAAGAACAGTTTGAATATATTGCTAAAGAACCACTTGTTACGATAGAGAAAATTGGTGAATCAGAACCCGAGGGCTTCAGTGAAAACCCTCAACAACCGCTCGATGGCATCCGTGCATTAGGCATGGGTCATGTAATTGCTGGTGCAGGTTTAGGAAGAGGATTAGCTTTACATGGTGCAGATGTATTAAATGTTTGGAGACCTTCTGAGCTAGAAGAGGAAACTTTATTATTAACTTCACATATCGGCATGAGGTCAACCTATTTAGATATCGACCATTCAACTGAACATCAACAAAAATTTGATGACCTATTAAAATCAGCAGATATCTTTTTCATGAATAAAAGATATGGCTTCATGCAGGAGAGACATTTAACGCCTCATGAACTCGCTGAAAAAAGACCTGGAATTATTCATTGTTCTGTTAATTGTTATGGAGATCAAGGCCCTTGGTCAGATAGAAATGGTTTCGATCAAACTGCAGGAAGCGCTACGGGTGTAATGGCATTAGAAGGTACCGAAGATCAACCTAAGCTACCACCAATCGTGGTTGTAAATGATTATGTCATATCATGGTTGTTAGAAACTGGAGCAATTAAAGCGTTAGAAAGAAGAGCGAAAGAAGGTGGCAGTTATCGAGTTCAGGTTAACTTGAGTCGCGTTTCCCTCTATTTAATGTCACTAGGTATTTTTGAAAAAGCATATGTAAATGAAGTTTTTAATACGACAGATACGCATGCAATTGTCGCTCCTGACCAATTTGAATCTGAGACACCACTCGGACATTATATCGGTGTGACTGATCAAGTTATAATCTCAGAAACACCTGGTCATTACCGTACTACGTTAATTCCTAGAGGATCTAGTAAACCAGAATGGTTATCTTATCGTAAGATTTAAAGTATAGGTATCTTTCTATGTGAATTGTAGTTAGTTTGATAACTAGAATTGTGTTTAATAATGACAGAACAACGTGAATAAAGCAGATGAAGTGTTCATAAATTGAACGTTTCATCTGCTTTTTATATGCTTATTTATTCGGGTAGTCGCTTATGTTTTAAGTCCATCCATATTAATAAGATAATAGTGAATGCTAGCGACAAAATACTTATAATAATAATGAGTGAAAAGGCATCGTCATATGCTGCTTTGCCAGCCTCGATAAGTTCTTTGCTGATTGATAAAGGAAGTTGTTCTGCTTGAATCAATGTTTCATCTAAACTGCCCTTTGCCTTAGATAAATCAACAGAATTACTATTAAAATTAAAGAATAAACTGTAGAAAACAGAGAATAATCCACCTAATATAGCGATGCCTAATGATCCACCAAATTCAAATGACACTTCTTCAATGGAAGCGGCCATCCCTGAATTCTTATCATCCGCATTTGACATAATAGCGTTAGATGCTAGCGTCATTGCGCCACCTAAACCAAGACCAATGATGATTAATGTAACAATTTGTATGGCTAAATGCGCATGTAAAACCCAATAAAATGCTAATATGCCAATAAAGGCCAGTAGTAATGTTACCCATTGTAGTTTTAATGTACCAAATTTAGTTAATATGATCCCAATTAAAATTGCGCCTACCAGTGAGGCTAAGGCCATCATCATTATGGTTAACCCAGCATTTAATGGTGTTAAGCCTAAAACAAGTTGTAGCCTTTGAGAAAGAATATATTCAAATCCCATCAATATAAAGGAAGTTGTAATAGCAACAATAGTACCGCCCGTAAAGTATGGGTTTTTAAAGATTGCTAAATTGATTAATGGAAATTTTAATCTATTTTGTATAGCAATGATTCCAATAGCGAAAGCACCGAATAATACTGCGTAATTATTATCTGGTTTAGCTAATTCTTTGATTGCAAATACTACTGTAATCAATACTACCATCATATGGAATGAGCGTATAAGATCCCAAGTACCATCGTTATGTGTAGGATATTGAGGAATTAAAATATAAGAAATAATTAAGACGATTATCACAATAGGTATATTGATAATAAATACAGATGGCCATGAAAATTTCTCTAATAATAGACCGCCTATTACAGGCCCTAAACCTGCACCAGCTGCAGTAATAGCCGACCAAATACCTAGTGCTAATGCACGTTCTTGGTAATCTTTGAATGTTAATTTTATGATTGATAGTGTTGAGGGCATCATTGTAGCAGCACCTATAGCTAATAACACTCTAGCTAATATTAATACAGTTGGTGTCGTAGCACTTGCTGCTAGCAATGAAGCGCCACCAAAAATAGCCAAACCAAGTAAAAACATTTTTTTATAGCCTACATAATCTCCCAGTGTACCAAGACCAGGTAGTAATCCTGCAACTACTAAAGCATAGGCATTAACAATCCATAATTTTTGTGTAGCTGTCGCTTCTAAATCATGTGTTAGCAATGGCAGAGCAGTATATAAAACTGTCATGTCAATCACGATTAAAAATAATGCACTAGAGACCAAACATAAGATTATCCATTTTTTAATATTCATAACGGTCACCTACTTTCCATATATAAAAATATAAACTATACGGTAACCAGATAGTCAAGCATGGTTTTGTAAGTTTTTATACAAAATAGAAGGTGTTAAATTTTTGTGACAGCTATAGAAATTTTTGTGACGTATTTATCTGGACCATTAGTGCTGATTTCATCAACTACATATTCTTCAAAGCTATCACCAATCATTTTAAATCCAGTGTTTATTAGATAATCTTTAATTTTTTTATGTGTTTTGTATAACGTTTCATCAGGGCCTTCATGGTAGGCAATAATGTATTGTCCTTGCTTCCTAGTAAAATGCGACTGCTCGATATTTTGTTCTACTTGAATATAAAAATTTGTAAACTCAGTGAATTTATCGTTTTGAATATTATTTTTAGCAATGATTACACCAATAGGGTAACCAGAGTCTAGATGATTATGCTTTATAAAATTAATAAACGACATGAGTTTATGTGATGAAGATTTAAGGGTTACGTCGCCGATAGTGTCACTTAACAAATAGTATTGTGTCGGCAACGTTACAATATTTATAGAAGAAAAGTCAGCTCTGTAAGACTCAGATAAATAATTCTTTTTATTTTGTATGGTTAGCTTTTGTTGTTTTAATTGTTGGATTTTTAAATCTATTTCTTGTTCTTTGTCAGCTAACAGGTTAATTGTTTTAGGTAGTGAACGAATATCTAAAAATTCCTTTATTTCAGTCAGCGATAAGCCAAGATCCTTCAATATATCAATCACACTAAATGTTTCTAATTGTTTTAATGTGTAAAATCGATAGCCTTTGTCATTTCTATATTGAGGCTTTAAAATACCAATTTCATCATAGTGGAAAAGTGTTTGCTTTTTTACACTACATAATTCAGAGAATTCTCCCGTCGTAAATAAAGTTTCAGCTAAACTCATGGTTACCTCCTGGCCGATAATAATATCAATTACTATAATTATCATTCAGCAATTAAAAACATTCAAATATTTAGTGGGGAAAATTGGGCTATCACCTTAATAAAGAGAGAGGAATATGAAGGATATTGAATTAGTACGAGTTTAATGTAAACCAAATTACCTAAAAGGTTTACATTTGGTGTTGATTCGTTTTATGATGAATTAAGTAGAAATTTAAAAATAATATTTAATTCATATTTTAAAAGGGGATGTATATATGAAATTAGCTCAAAGTATTTTACAAGGAAAGCAATTGACTAAAGAAATGTTATTGGATGTATATGAAGACGCAAGTGTGGATACATTAGATTTGTTGAATGAGGCTTATATTTTAAGAAAGCACTATTATGGAAAAAAAGTGAAATTGAACATGATTTTAAATGCAAAAAGTGGTATATGCCCAGAAAATTGTGGCTATTGTGGGCAGTCTAGAGACATGAAACAAAAACAAAGGTATGCATTGGTTCCCGAAGAACAAATTCTTAAAGGTGCTGAAGTAGCACATGAACATGACATAGGTACATACTGCATTGTAATGAGTGGTAGAGGACCTAGTAACAAAGAAATAGATCATATAAGTAAATCAGTAGAAGAAATTAAGACGAAACATCCTCAACTTAAGATATGTGCGTGTTTAGGGTTAACAAATGATGAACAAGCTAAAAAACTAAAACAAGCTGGTGTGGATAGATATAATCATAATATTAATACGAGTGAAAATTATCATGAAGAAGTTGTAACTACGCATACATACAAAAATAGAACAGATACGATAGAAATCATGAAGGAAAATCATATCTCGCCATGTTCTGGAGTGATTTGTGGTATGGGAGAATCTAATCAAGATATTATAGATATGGCATTTGCATTAAAAGAAATAGATGCGGATAGTATTCCTATTAATTTTCTACATCCTATTAAAGGAACAAAGTTTGGCGAAATGGATGATTTAACACCAATGAAATGTTTGCGGATCATAGCGTTATTTAGAATTATAAACCCATCTAAAGAGATTAGGATTGCTGGAGGTAGAGAAGTTAATTTACGCTCACTACAACCACTAGCTTTAAAAGCTGCGAATTCAATATTTGTGGGAGATTATCTTATTACAGGCGGTCAGCCGAATAAATTAGATTATAAAATGATAGAAGACTTAGGTTTTGAAATTGATTTTGGTAACCATTGATTATCAATGAAGGACCTAATGGTATGAGCTTTTTTGAATTAGTGTGCTTTAACTCATACAGTAATGAAGGGAACAGGAGAAACTAGTAATAAGTTTATCTCTTGCTCCCTAGAAATTTAACATCGTCTCAAAAAGACATACAGATTGTTAAGTATCGCTTTTATGCATGGTGTTATTTTAAGCTTATTGGATTGCGATAAGTATCATAGCATATGTAATTTTTGATTTAGTTTTGAGTATTATATTTTGAAAATATTATTATGTGATAAAAATTATTTAAGACCATCCACTAAGTTGTGCAATGATCAATGTAATGATAGAAATAACTACCCATATTATAAACAGTGGGAAGAAGAAGCGGATCCATTTAGTATAAGAAACGCCACCTATGGCTAATGCTGCCATAAAGTAACCACTCGTAGGATAAAATATGTGTGTGAAACCATCACCAAGTTGGAAAGCCAAGACAGCAGTTTGTCTAGTAATGCCTAACATATCAGCTAAAGGAGCCATAATCGGCATTGTAACCAATGCTTGCCCGCTACCAGAAGAGATTATGAAGTTAATCAACATTTGTACTGCATACATGCCTATGACTGCAATTGTTGGCGTAGTACCATCAATGACTGAACCAAGCCCATGAACGATAGTGTCCATAATCTTGCCGTCTTCAAGTACTACAGCAATGGAACGTGCAAGACCAACGATGATTGCACCCATGAGTACATCCTTAAAGCCATCATTGAACGCTTCACAAATAGTTTGCATTGATAGACCAGAAACGAACCCGACGATGACACCCATGAATATAAATAAACCAGCCATTTCTACCATAAACCAACCTTGGGTAGTGACGCCGTAAACCAGGATAATAAAGAAGGCAAAGATAACAGCGATGCCCCACTTTTGTCTTGTTGTAGCTGTAGTTGGTGCATGTTCTGTAATGTGTTGATACAGCTCTCTTTTTTCTGAGTCATCTTCATATACGGAGCTTAAAGTTGGTTGTTTTTGAACTTTTTTAGCGTAACGCATAATGAAAACAATTGTGACTGCTAGCACTACGATAAATAAGATGATTCTTAAACTGATACCTGAGAATACAGGGATGCCAGAAAGCTTTTGAGCTAATCCGGTATTGATAGGATTAAGTACACCTACTGTAAAGCCGACAACTGTTCCACACAGAGCAATTGCTGTGGCAGTGATAGAATCATATCCTAAGGCGATGATGAGTGGAATGATGACAGGAATATAAACTAGCGATAATTCTGCGGTACCAATTAAAGTAGCTACAATAGCAAATACCGTAGTTAATACAGGAATAATAAATATACTTTTATAAATAAAGCGACGCGCTAAGTTATCAACAGCAATTTCAATGATACCCGTTCTTCTAAGTACCATGAACATGCCACCAATAATTAATGTAAAGAATACGATTTCCCCAGCTTCAATAAGTCCTCTAGGAATAATCGATATAAAGTCGACAATGCCTACTGGTGCAGAAGTAATATAGTGGAAAGAATCAGCATCCACCATTTCTCTGCCCTCAGGACCCTTAATTCTCTTAAATTCACCTGACGGAACAATATAAGTAGCAATCGTAGCGATTACACCAAAAACAAATAAAATGACATAGATGTGTGGCATTTTAAATTTTTTCTTAGATTTTGGCGTATGATGACGTTCTTTATTGAAGTAACTCAAATAACCTCCCCCTTATATAAATGCTAAATAAATTAAATTTACCATAAAAAAATTAAAAGTAATTTGTTGGATTCTGAAAATTTAGAAAAATTTTTGTTAACTTTTACATTTTAATATACAAATGAAATATTAATTTACAATTATAAATAAAAAGTTGAGTAATTATGCAATTGAAATGAGTATTTATATTTAGCCATAGCAGATGTACTAGATTCAGTGGAAATAAAATAATGCAAGTGTCAATATTGTTATATGTATATATTCAAACTGATATTGATTTATTAATTATGAAATGCTTTATTTTTTTAATTGCGTTATTGTGATAATCTTACGATGAGAATATATACAAGGAGTGTTTGTTAATTGAAGAAAAAATGGATGTGGCTTATAGGGATTGTCGCAGTTATTGGATTGTTAGCCATTGCTTTAGTATTAAAACAAGTGAATAGCGATGAAAAGGATAGAGACGGTTACGATACATATAAAGTGGAGAAAGAAAGCCCACTTAATTTAGAAGGGAAAGCTTCCCCTCATTCAGTAAAAACATATAACAACAATAGTCAATTAGGGACATTTGTAAGTACACAAGTTGATGATGGTCAATCAGTTAAGCAAGGTGACGCACTCATTAACTATAACGTTAACAACAATAAACGCCAACAATTAGTAGATAAAGTGGACGAAGCACAGGGTGCTATTAACGAAGATTATAGAAATATTAATCAAGCGCCCAACAATAGCGATTTACAAAAGAAACTGACACAAGATCAAAATGCATTAAGCGAAGCACAACAACAGTTAAATCAACATGATAAACAAATCAATGACAGTGTATATGCAGCATTTGATGGTAAAGTAGATATCAAAAATAGTGAAAATCTATCAGATGGTCAAACGATATTGCAATTGGTTTCAAATGAACCACAAATTAAGACAACAGTTTCAGAATTTGATTTAGAAAAAATCAAAGAAGGAGACAAGGTAGACGTTAAAATCACAAGTAACGGTAAAACAGGTAAAGGGACAATTAAAAAGATCTCAGAATTGCCTAAAAGCTATGAAGATCAGTTGAGTGAATCTGGAGCTGCAAGTAGTGCAAGTGCTGGAGGAAGTGGTGATGAAGAAGGTGCTGCCATGCAGTCATCGAACCCAGTTAAATCAGCGCCAAGTGGCGGTAATGATTCAGAGTCATCTAAATACACAGTGATTATTAGTGATATAGATATTCCAGTACGTTCAGGTTATTCTATGGAAGTAAAAGTACCACTAGATTCTATTAAATTACCTAAGACAGTATTAACTAAAGATAATAACGTATTTGTCGTTAATAAAGATAATAAAGTTGAAAAACGTAATATTAAAATTGATAAAGTAAACGGAGAAATATTCGTTAAAGAAGGGCTGAACAAAGGTGACAAAGTCCTCAAAAACCCTAAAAACACATTAAATGATGGAGACAAAGTTGAGGTGTCATCATGATAGAACTTGTAGATATCAATCGACACTTCAAAAATGGGGATGAAGAGAACCATATTTTGAAAGACATTAATATCAACATTAACGAAGGTGAATTCATTGCGATTATGGGTCCTTCAGGTTCTGGTAAGAGTACGTTAATCAATATATTAGGGTTTATTGACCGTGGATATCAAGGAGATTACCTTCTTAATGGAGAAAATTATAAAAAAACTTCAGATAATCAACTCTCAGATATTAGAAATAAGACCGTAGGGTTCGTATTCCAAAACTTTAAACTGATTCAAAATAATACCATTTTAGAGAATGTAAGTATTCCTTTGGTATACGCTGGTATAGGATCTCACGAACGCAAACAAAGAGTAGTCGACACTTTGCATGATGTGGGCTTGTACGATAAAGAAAATCTTGTCCCTAATAAATTATCAGGTGGGCAACAACAACGTGTGGCGATTGCACGCGCTATTGTTAATAAGCCCAAATTTATTATTGCCGATGAACCAACAGGGGCATTAGATTCGAAGACATCAAAGGATATAATGGAATTATTTATGAAGCTAAATAAAGAGTTTAATACGACGATGATTATGGTCACACATGATCGTAAAGTTGCCGATAAAGCCGACCGTATTATCCATATTTTAGATGGGCGCGTTCAGCGGGAAGAGGTGGTAGAATGAAGAATTTATCAAATATTATCGCCATCTCATTCAAATCTATTTTAAAAAACAAACGACGTAATATCTTTACTATGATTGGAATTATTATTGGTATTGCGGCGGTTATAACGATTATGTCATTAGGTAATGGTTTTAAAAAGACTGCGGCAGATGAATTCTCAGATTCAGGCGCTGGTAAAAACTCCGCACTTATTAGCTTTATGACAAGCAGTGGAGAAAGTGCAAAAAATAATCCTTTTAGTCAGCAAGATATAGGTATTGTTAAACAAATTGATGGTGTGTCAGATGCCAAAATTAAAGAAACTGAGGATCAAGGTTATTCAGCAAAAATGACAAATCCGCAGAAAAAAGGCGACATCAGTATTCTGAAAAAAGATGAAGTAACGAGTCCTGAAGAAGGAAAAGGCTTTAATTCAGAAGATAATGAATTACGCAAAAAGGTCGTAACGGTTGATGATAAAATTGCCAAAGATGTCTTTAATAAAGATGCGATAGGTAAGACGTTGTATATTGATGGCCAAGGCTTTGAAGTTGTAGGTATCGTTAATGATATGATGAACCCTAAAGCTGTTAGCATGCCGTCTCAGACATTTAATCAATATATGGGCAACTTACAGCAAGATTTTCCATCATTACAACTAACAATTGCCGATAATGCGAATAAAAAAGAAGTAGCTAATAAAGTTGCAGATAAATTGAATAAAAATGGTTCGGGAATATCTGACGGAAGCTATAGTTATAATGATACTGAAGAAATGATGAAAGGTATTAACAAAGTCTTTGATGGTATTACTTACTTTGTGGCAGCAGTAGCAGGCATTTCGTTATTTATTGCAGGTATTGGTGTTATGAATGTAATGTATATTTCAGTTACTGAACGTACGGAGGAAATAGCGATTCGACGCGCATTTGGTGCGAAAAGTCGAGATATCGAGCTACAATTTTTAGTAGAAAGTGTTGTCCTTTGTGTTCTTGGTGGTCTTATTGGATTGATTCTAGGTATTTTGATCGCTAGTCTAGTTGATGCGGTTACACCAGATTACATTAAGAGTGTCGTTAGTATCAGTTCTGTCGTCATTGCGGTAGGTGTTTCTATGTTTATTGGCATTGTCTTCGGTTGGATTCCAGCCCGAGCAGCAGCTAAGAAAGAGTTAATCGATATTATTAAATAAATCCTAAAATTATGACATATTAACATCAATTAACTTATCGGAAGCGCATATGTTTACGTAATTACAGATGGTATAATAATGGAGTCGCCTATCTCTCAGGCGTCAAGTTGACGTAGAGAGGAGGTGTAATTATGCTTGATAACTTTGTTCACATCACGACCACGGCAGCGAGTGGTTGTATCGTAGCGTTATTTGCGCATTGGCTACGTAATCGCAACGATAAGAAAAAATAGGCGACCTTTAGCCAACGCCTAAAAAATCCCCTCACTATCGGAAGTAGTGAGGGGATTGGTGTATTATGCTTAATAACTTTGTTAAGTACATTATAACATCATAATTGGTAGGAATGCAAAACGATGTGCTAGATAGGATTAATGTGTATTTTTTTAGCAAAATTATTATGTCTTTTTAGGATATATCAAATTTCGTTAATATAAAAGCCTTGTGCAATTACAAAACATACTTAGAAACATTAAATATACTATCATTAACATATTTTGGCCTTTTCAATAGGATAGTAATGAGAGTGATAATGTCTAAACCCTTATAAAAAATTATGTGAAGACTCATCATAAATAACAACAATCTTAAAATAAATCTGTAAATTATCATTTAAAAGCCTTAGCAAATCTTTATACTTATCTACTAAATATCTTTTGTTATCTGCTTAAGAAACCATATCATATGATTAATTTTCTAAACTATCTTCAATTTTTTTAATTTCTTTTTTAGATAAATCTACAGGGTATTCTCCCTCTTTTGTATCTTTCTTAAGTGCTTGCTGTGCTTCTTTTGAATGATATAATTTAATGATTTTTTTGTATGTTTTATCATCTTGTTTATTATCTTTTGTTGCGATGACATTAATGTACGGTTTTACTGCATCTTTCTTAGAGTCTTCTTTATAAATTGGGTCTTTTTTCGGATCTAGTCCTGCTTTAGTAGCAACTCCATTATTAATTACTGACAAGTCTACATCTGATAATGCCCGTGCAGTCTGTTGGGCATCTACCGCTTCAATTTTCAAGTTCTTAGGATTTGATTGAATATCTTTTATTGAACCACTTAATCCAAAGTTTTTATCTAATTGAATTAATCCTGCATCTTCTAATAAGTTCAACGAACGTGCTTGATTAGATACATCG
>ERZ794966.132-NODE-132-length-14095-cov-4.613462_pt1 | contig 14095 bp, 10 predicted proteins | sample MGYA00375743_ERZ794966 | MGnify/ENA primary metagenome ERZ794966 (study PRJEB30138, sample SAMN05968713) | food fermentation metagenome | isolation source: fermented_meat | host: spontaneous_fermented_meat_time_40_second_replicate;spont... | place: Italy... | reverse complement strand
TTTTAGGCTAATTATACTCAAAATAAGTTTACCTGAAAAATTTTGCACCAGAACCGTAAACAGTTGGTCACTGTTAATCCAAGAAAGACATCTCAAATCTGCTCAAGCTGTGGGTACGATGATGGTAAACATACCTTAGATATTAGACAGTGGATATGTCCTAACTGTGGTATTAATCACGATAGAGACATTAATGCTGCTATCAATATATTAAACGTTTAATAAAAGACTAAACTGGGTCGGAACGACCCTTAGTAAATAGCCGTAACCTCTGCACTGATATTCCTAGAATATACGTGTAAGTCAGCGGTGTTCCTAGAAGCTCGTTACTTTAGTGACGAGTAGTTCACTAAAGACTATGCCGATGACATTTTCATCTGTGATTTCTCTTAACCCCGATTAACAAAAGCAAAACGCGATTCAGTTAAACATTTCTGTCATCAACAAATGTTATTGTATAAATGCGAGCTATGCTATAATAAAACTGTAAGTCTAACATTATCGTTAGACTTAAAATAAAAACTCAGAAAGGTCTGACTACATGCAACTAAAAGATGTTGTTAACGAACTATCATTGTCAGAAATGCAAATCACACGACTTGCCAATGATAAAAAAATTGTTCGCTATCACAAAATCATTCAAAGATGTGGGAATATGACGACGAAAGTGTCTTCGTTTATAAGCATTATCTCGAAGAAAAACAACGCTTAGCACAACGTTATAATACCCAAAAAACCGTAATCAAGCGCAACAAATCCATTGCTAAATTCCACCGTGAAAACATTACAAACGCTGTCACAAAAGCATTTGACGATGTGTATTCAAACATCGAAGACCACATCACCAAGATTGATCAAATTGTTGATTTAACAATTAACAAATTGTTACGACAAAATAAAATGCAATTTGACATTACTGAGATTCAATCCGCCGTTGAACAATCACTTGTTGATGTTGAAGAATTTAAAGTTGCCGAAGCGTATACAGCATATCGTTTACAACACGACATCAATCGTAAAAAACAAACATCTGTTGATTACCAAATTAACAAGCTATTGAAAAAAGATGATGACGTTGTTAACGAAAATGCTAACAAAGACGCTGATGTTTATGCCACCAAACGTGATTTGACCGCTGGTGCCGTTTCAAAAGCAATCGGCTTAAAAATATTGCCAAAAAAAATTGCCGATGCTAATATCAAAGGTTTGATTCACTGGCATGATTTAGATTATAGTCCTGCAAACCAATATCACAATTGTGGATTAATCGACTTAGAAGACATGTTGAAGAATGGATTCACATTAGGAAACGCTGATGTTGAATCGCCCCACACATTGACAACCGCGGTAGCACAAGCATCACAGATACTTTCAGCGATAAGTTCATCTCAATATGGTGGTTGCTCCTACGATCGCATTGACGAAGTCCTCGCACCATACGCTAAAAAATCATTTAAAAAGCACTTAAAAATTGCTAAATCATTAAACATCGAAGATCAAAAGAACTACGCAGAAATAATGACACGCCGCGAAATTCAACAAGCTATGCAAAGTTTCGAATACGAGATAAATACACTCTATTCATCAAATGGACAAACTCCTTTTGTGACGCTAGGGTTTGGACTTGGTACTAGTTGGTTTGAACGTGAAATTCAAATCGGTATCCTTCACCAACGCATTGCTGGACTAGGTAAAGATCATCGGACTGCAATTTTTCCAAAGTTATTATTTACAATTAAACCCGGCGTTAACATGCATCCAAAAGATCCCAATTATGACATCAAGAAACTCGCTTTAAAATCAGTTATTAAACGCATGTCACCCGAAATTCTAAACTATGACAATGTCATCGATATTACTGGCAGTTTTAAAGCCTCAATGGGCTGCCGCAGTTTTCTTAGCGCGATGTCACCAGAAGATTTAAAAGCTCGTGGCGAAACACATGATTACTCAAGCGGACGCTTAAACCTAGGTGTCGTTAGTTTAAACCTACCAAGAATTGCACTTGATTCAAACGGTGACAAAGAAAAATTCTGGAAATTACTCGATGAACGTCTAAATCTACAACGTGATGCTTTACTTTTTCGAATTGAAAATGTTAAACAAGCCTTACCGAAATACAATCCAGCCGGATTCATGTATGGCGGATATGGTCGTTTAGATCCTGATGGAAATGTCGACGAACTGTTTAATCACAACCGTGCATCCGTTTCAATGGGATACGTTGGTTTATACGAAATGACCGCTCGCTTCTATGGTGACTGGCAACATGATCACACTTACAATCAAGAAGCGCACGACTTTGCATATTCCGTCATTAAACACATGAACGAAAAAGCTGCGGCATGGAAAAAACAATATGGATACGGTTTTTCAGTTTATGGTACTCCAGCCGAAAGTCTGAACAGTACCTTTGAAGAAATTGACCATAAACTATATCCAAACGTACCATTTGTTACCGATCATGATTTCTATACTAATAGTTTTCACTATTTTGTTGAACGAAAACCAACACCGTTCGAAAAACTAGATTTTGAAGCACCCTTCCAAAAACTTTCAAACGGTGGTTTTATCAGTTACGTTGAATTACCATGTATGAAAGATAACTTAGATGCGCTCGAAGCAATTTGGGATTATTCCTATAAAGCCGGCATTGGTTATTTTGAAATCAACACCGCAATTGACCACTGTCTGGAATGCGACTTCCATGGCGAATACACAGCCGATGAAAAAGGCTACCATTGCCCAAACTGTGGAAATTCAAATCCTGAAACCAGTGACGTTACCCGCCGGATCTGCGGTTATCTTGGCAATCCAATGAAACGTCCGCCAAAACACGGTCGTCAAGCCGAAATCATTCATCGTGTCAAGCATATGTCTGGGACCCTTGGCCGCTTAGATAACGGCGAATTTCTGGAGTCCGACATTGCCGATAAAAACAAAGTTCGCAAACTAAACAATTAATCAAAATAAAGACCATGAGAGGATCGATTCACGTTCGTTGCGTGATGGTCTTTTCACAGTTTCAAAATATTAAAAAAAGGATGATTACATGACAACTCCAAACATTCATATCAAAAATCCAAAACCTACCAAAATTAAACAATTTGCTAACCCTAAGCCCAAAGAATGGTTAGCTAAAGACTTATCCAAAGGACTTTATGCTGACTGGAAGTTTCCATCGGTCTCAGACGGAAACGGTGTTAGAGGCTCATTATTTGTCTCTGGGTGTATGTTCCACTGCCATAACTGTTTCAATGCATCAATTTGGAACTTCAACAACGGCAAACCATTCACAAAAGACGTTCAAGACAAAATTATCCAAGATCTATCACATTCATATGTTCAGGGACTCACCCTACTCGGTGGTGAACCATTTTTAAACACAAATATTTTAATTCCGTTAATTGATCGTGTACGCAAAGAATTACCGACCAAAGATATTTGGTCATGGTCAGGCTACACGTGGGAAGAACTATTAAAAGATTCAGACGACAAACTTGAAATGTTATCAAAACTTGACGTTTTAGTTGATGGTCGTTTCGATGAACGTCTTAAAGCTGGTGACCATCCCTTTAGAGGTAGTTCCAACCAACGTATCATTGATGTTCCCGCATCATTAAAACAACACAAACTCATAAAATTAATGGAATAATTTACAAAGAACATAAGCTACTCAGTACATTAAAAATCTATTTAATTGTCAACAATACAAATGAACAACTCTATAACACTCTTCAAAAAAAGAAGCATTCGAAATAATAAGAAAAATCCACAAAGACGAAACGACATAATACCATAATAAACAAAGAGGCTGTGACATAACTAGCCTCTGTATAAGTAAATGGGACGAGAAACCGAATTTTGGTTTCTCGTCCCATTTGTTTACGCCTTTGATTTTTAAAGCTGGTCCCTACCGTGACCAGTTTCATAATGTTTAACGCCAGTATTACGATTCCGGCTTCCTTGGTGACCTTGTCGAAACCTCGCACCGAGAATCGATTGAAATGTAAAGAAGCCTTCATCTTGCCAAAAACTGGCTCAACATCGATCTTACGTTGAGCGTAAATCTGACCAGTTTCTGGAGCTGAAAGTAATTCTCGTTGTTTCGATTTGAAATATTCCCAATTTTCGTTCACGTAAATCCTTTTAAAATATCCTTTTGGTGTTAGTGCCGCGGCAATTAGTCGATGATTTTCATCATACTTTTCGGCAATGTATTCTTTAAAGTCACGGGTAAAACCATACTTATCAGTCCGTTGACGATAAGCATTAAAATTAAACCGGACGTTTTGTGGATTGATAAAATAATCATCTTTTTCATGATAGTCCCAGTTCATAACCTTACGGTCATCACTTTGCCATTTTCGACTATTCTCTTTAAGCATTGTGCCGTAGGGAATCAAAACGGTATGCTGACCGAATTCATCTTCCAAGTACCGATAATTACTTTCGGAACCGTATCCGGCATCGGCAACGATGGTGTGACCTAACACATTGTTGGCCTTTAAATGTTCAATAAACGGTTGTAAGGTTCGTGTGTCGGTTGGATTTTGGAAAAGCCGATATCCCGTAATGAACTGATTACTCGTGGCGATTTGAACGTTGTAGGCAGGTTTTAATTGACCGTTTTGCATCGGATCTTCCTTGACCCGCATGAAGGTAGCATCATAGTCCGTCTTAGAGTAACTGTTACGCTGACCATAGATTGCTTGCTGTGCTTGGTGTTCACGCATTTTATCACGTCGTTTGTCCAACTTACGTTTTTGTGATTTAACAGTCCGGCGTTGCTGTTTGGCTGGGTTCGGGGAAACCTGCTTAGTTGCTTCCACGGTTTCATTAAGGACCACTAAGTGATCCTCAACCTTGCTAATCATGATATCCAATAGTTCGGGAGTCAGCTCTGATCCTGCCGGAATTTCACCGACAATTTTAGCTTCATGAAGCTCGCCTAACAGGTCAACGAGTTTCTCGCGATTCATCTTGTCAAATCGTATCGTATTCTTCTTCCAAACAAAGCTATACTTGTTGGCGTCGGCTAGGATCTTAGTTCCATCAATAAATGAAACATCATCAATCATGCCATTTTGACGAAGATATTGGGTTAGCTGTGATAAGCTATCGGTTGTCAAAGTGGCCAGTTCATCAGAAATTCTAAAGCGACAAATCGTCCGGTAGGACGGAATTTGGTCGGCAATTAACCACCCAGCTGGCTTGTTTTCACGGGCAAACTGTTCAATTTTACGACTGCTGAAAATGCCATAGCTGTACGCTAAAAGGACCAGTTTTAACATGGAACCGAGGTTATATTCCCGCGGACGGCCAAACTGGTAATCATATTTTAGTTTTAAACTCTCAACAAGCTGGTTGATGTAACGAGCAGGATGATGCTCTTCTGGTTGGTAATCCAAGGCGATACTCAAAGTGGTTTGATTCATGTTATAATAATCTTGCATATTAGGAATGTCCTTTCGAGGATAATTTCGTAGAGTATCGGGTGCGACCGATGCTCTTTTTTTATTTTCTATTATATCAAAAGCAGGTCTGGAAAAATCCGAAGATTTTTCCAGACCTGCTTTGTTTCTAGAGACTTATGTCACAGCCTCGTTTTCTTATGATTCCCAAAATTCAATTTTGAAGTTTTTGTTAGATTAGAGTGTACCCTAAATGGACAATAAACGTTATACTAAGAATATAGGAAAAAACTGAGATTCTATCGGGCACGGTAAGCGATTCTTGAATCTGTTAAAAATGTCTAATTTGAGTGTCTAATCTGTTGCCGATAATGTAGGGTCAAATTCCGAGAGGAGAAGTCGTGATGAAAATTGGGTATGCCCGAGTTAGTTCAACTGATCAGAATTTAGCGCGTCAAATCAAAGCACTTAAAAAAGCTGAGTGTGAAAAAATATTCGAAGAAAAGCAATCGGGAAAATCAACTGAGAATCGACCAGAATTGCAGGCGGCCATTGCGTATGTTCGACAGGGCGATACGCTGGTCATTGCGTCCTTGGATCGTTTGAGTCGTAACTATGATGATGCCAGTGATATCATCAAGCAGATCAGGGACAAACAAGTTAAGATGGAAGTCTTAGATGCGCCATTTCTTTCTATGCGCACTGGCGATTCAGATATGGATAAATTTATGTTTGACCTGTTAACCAAACTGCTAGCTTATATGGCCCAAACAGAACGGAAGAAAATTCGTGAGCGCCAGCGCCAAGGAATTGAAATGGCCAAAGCAAATGGGAAATATTGAGGGACACGGCCCGCTTACGCCGCAGACGCACCTAACCCACAAAAAAGATTTATCTACCGCCGTATCGTTGATCAATTAAGAAACAAAGCAACCGGTGCCCCAATTAGCTATCGTGCAATTGCAGCTGAAACCGGTGTGTCGGTGCAGACAGTAATTAATATTAAAAATCGGTTGGTATAGCTGTTAAATAAGCGTCATCTGAGCACACGTTCGTTATTTGAACGCACGATTGATTGTCTGAGGGGTTGTTTGATCTGCTTAAGGATTTCATATCACGAGTAGGACTTCAGTTTAGAGATACTGATGCGATTAATATTTAGGTTACTTATTTTGCGTTCAATTAACCTAAAAAGTGAGTTAACAAAGCTTTTCGTTAATAGCTTACGGCTACTAATTTCGTTACTCACATTAATAAATGGCTTATAAGCATACATTATGATATTTTGCCACTTTCAGCTATAGATTAAAAAAAAGCAGGCCACAATTATTAAGTTATAACACTTCTCTCTACTATTTATTCTTTCTTGTGACGTTTCACTAGGTTTAGTCCTAAGTTTGAACAATTATACTGGACACCTATCTTTCTTAATATAACTCGAAACAAAAACGGCCAATAGGGTATAACCTATTTGGAGCTAGTCAAATTAAAAACTTTCTTGAAATGTCAATTGTTATTCAACAACTTATCTTTATAATAATCAAACCAAGTCACCTTGCCCGTAATAATCGCCGTTTGCCCAATCATCCCGTAGCGTAGTAACTGTGCCTGATCGGCTGTAATCGGAACGGCCGCTGTCACTTCATAAAAAGTCGCTTTACTCTCCTCGACTGGTGAGACCCCAATCTTTGTGACCACACCGTCCAAAATAATTGGCTTCGGTACGTTCCGCGTGACTTTGAATCTAATGGTTTGCTTGACTTTAACGGAAGAAATATCCGCCGTCGAAATATATAGCTTAACGTTCACTCGCCGTTGTTGCTTGATTATCGGTAAAATTTTAGCGATTTCAGCTCCTGAACTAACGTACTTTGCACCACGGTAATTGTCTGCAACGTGTAGGACGCCGGCTTTGGTTGCCTTGATCGTGTAAGATTTTGATTGTGTCGTTAAGCTATCAATATCTGCTTTCACGGTCAGTAAATCTTGCTCGGCTTTCATTCGTTTCTCAGCGCCTTCGCTTAACTGATCATTCTTTAACATGGCTAATTTGGTATTGTTAGTCTCAACACTGTACTTCGTATCATCAAAGTCTTGTAATTCTTCTAACTGCACTTTAGCTGAGGACAACGAATCCTGAAGCGTATCTATCTGCTGTTGAATGTCTGCTAACGTTGCAGATTTAACTTCTTTTTTATCGTTTGCGTTGTTGGCCTCCTTTGACTTAGCGACATACTCATTAAAAACAGACCCATACTTGGCACTATTGGCATACTTGCTACCATTAGCCACCGCATTGTATAAGGCTTGATAAGTATCCAGATTGGTCTTAGTATTTGATACCACTTGTTGCGCGGTCTTCGTTAGCGTGGCTTTCTTAGTACTAGCAGCGCTCGATTTCGCTGCCAACATTTGATTCTCTGTTAAATAGATTTGACGCTGTTTTAAATAACTTTGCAATAGTTCTCGGTACCCAAATTCATCGGTCGTTGGAAAAACATCACTGTCAGTATTGATGCCATCTTTAAAATGATCCAAGGCTGTTACTTGGCGTTGCAATTGTCGTTTGCTGACATTATCTTCGCGTAATTTATTGCGATTAAAAACGTTAGTATAAACTAATAGCTTTTGGCCCTTCTTCACTCGCGCACCTTCAACTAAATAATTCTTTTTGATGGCACTATTAACAGTCGCTTGAATCACCGGAACAGTTCCGGTCGGTTGAACAGTTCCGGTACCATTAATAACAATCTCGCGCTTAGCTACGAGTGAAAACAGAATCGTACCAATTAACAATAGCGTCACTGGAATAATTAATAATGTTGAAAAATTTTGAAACCGAATTCCGTAAAACTCGCCACTTTCGAGCAGGTCTTTTCTCATTATTCAGTTCCCCCCTCAGCTATTGATCAAGTCGTAATAGTAACCATGTTCATTCAACAATGCCGCATGGGTCCCCTCTTCAGCGACCCGACCATCATGCAGAACGATGATATGATTCGTCCGCTTTGCAATCGGCAACCGGTGGGCAATAAAAATAATCGTCTTGTCAGTCATTGCCACTAAATTATCGATTAATTGTTTTTCAGTAATTGCATCCAGTCCACTCGTCGACTCATCAAATATCAAGACTTGAGCGGGTGATAATAACGCTCTCGCAATCGTTAATCGTTGTCGCTGACCACCTGATAGTGTATTACCATTCTCATCTAGCTTAGTTTGGTATTGCATGGCCATTTTATTAATATCCGTATCAATTAACGCCAATTGGCAAGCCTTCGCAATATCTTTCTCAGTAATACCGCTGCGATTACCTAATCTTAAATTTTCTTCAATGGTCGCTGAAAAGATGTATGGTTCCTGCGGGATGTAGTTAATATGGGTCCGCAATGTATGCTTATCGATGTTCTTAACGCTGAAGCCGTTCAAGATGACATCACCACTATTTTGTTGATAAAAATCAATAAGCAATTTAACTAACGTGGACTTGCCAGAGCCACTAATCCCCACAATTGCAACCTTATCATGTTGTCGAATCGTCAAATTAACATCATCTAAGACATTTTCACCGTAACCATAACGATAGCTGACCCCTTGTAACTTAATATCACCATTTAATTGACTTTCATTATGAATTGGCCGTGACGCCTCAAATTCACTAGCGACCAAATACACTTCATTTAACCGGTTGTTAGCGACCTTAGCGCTTTGAAGCTTAGTCTGCAAATTAATAATATTCTGTAGTGGATTAACAAAATAGGCTAATAAAGCATTATATGTCATGAGCTCCCCAACTGATAACTGATTATGAATGACGAGATTGGCGCCCACCCATAGAACAACAACTTCTAAGACTAACTGTATAAACAGTTTTAATGCCTGTTGCAAAGTATCCGCTTTAAGATAGGCTAAACTCTTACGTAGATAATCAACAAATTCTGAATCAATTTTCTGATAACGTTCCGTCTCACCATTCAGCGCCTTAACAGTTTCAATCCCATGAAGATCCTCAATAATGGCTGAACTCAAAATAGCATTGCTCTCCATTTCCTTTTGATTCAATCGTTCAAAGGATTTATTAAAGGCTAAGATGACAACCGCGTAGATTGGCAACGAGAGTAACGTAATCCAAAAAAGTGTCATATTCTGGATTACCAAGATTGCCCCCATAATAATAACGATGCTGACATCTAAAAACAGCGAAACAATTGTGCTAGCTAACGCATCAATAATCTTACTGGCATCCGTAAACCTTGAAACAATTTCCCCCGTCCGCCGAGTGGCAAAAAAACTCATTGGCAATTCAAAGACGTGCCGAATATAGCCTAAAATAATTTCAATCGAAAGTCGTTGACCTAAAACCGCCAATAAAAAATTCTGGGCATAAGTAAAGATAGCCTGAAAGGTATAAAAAACGATTAGACCAATTGCCACCACTGCCAATGTACTGTGCATATTATTAGGAATATAAGTATCAATCACCGCTTGTAAGAAATAAGACCCACAGATACTAATAATCGTGATTAAAACTGCAGCAAGCACAATATTAATAACCAGTCGGCGCTGCTTTAATAAGCTTGGAATAAATCCCCATAGTGAGCCCTTATCTTGCTTAACTGGCTTATATTCCGACTTCGGTGCAAAGAAAAGGGCAACTCCGGACCATTCGCTTTCAAACCGTTCCTTTGACATACTGATAACCGCAACTGTTGGGTCCGGATCAGCAATCACGACATGCGTTTTCGAGGTTTTTACAACAACATAAAAATGCTGTAGATCCCCATTTTTGGTAACATGCACAATGAATGGCAATGGTAAATCTTGTACATCGAAAAGACTCATATCTGCTTGAATTGCTTTGGTTTCAAAACCTAACTTTTCGGCCGTTTTTACTAATCCTAATGCCGTAGTCCCTTCTAAACTCGTTTTAGCAATATTTCTTAGATAGGCCAATGATGTTGTCGAACCATAATTTTTCAAAATCATTGCTAAAGCTGCGACCCCACAGTCCATCTCGTCAACTTGCGCAACATAGTTTCTCCAATGCATACTTGTACTCCCCTCACCAATTATTAAGTATCGGTATCTATTTAATTATGGGCTAACAAATGTTATCGTATGCCAACTATCTATTAACGTACATAATTTTATGATAAATGTCCTCATCAGGCTTAACGGTTAAACATCAACTAGCTAACATTGGTATTTGACGTTAAGAGAACGTTTTTTTACTTTTATAATTTTTTCAACAATCTGGTAAAAAAATAAATTAAACTAAATTTGTTCCAAATAACATCATACAAGGGGGATTATTTATGCTACAGTTTGATAAGTTACAATATTCCAGGTTGCCGCAAAAAAAGCTTGCCAAAATATCTGGTGGTTTTAATCGGGGCGGTTATAACTTTGGTAAAAGTGTTCGACATGTTGTTGATGCAATTGGTTCAGTTGCAGGCATTCGTGGTATTTTGAAAAGTATTCGTTAATTTTCTTGGGGGAGATCAACAATTATGAAAAAATTTCTAGTTTTGCGTGACCGTGAATTAAATGCTATTTCAGGTGGCGTTTTCCATGCCTATAGCGCGCGTGGCGTTCGGAACAATTATAAAAGTGCTGTTGGGCCTGCCGATTGGGTCATCAGCGCTGTCCGAGGATTCATCCACGGATAGTTCAAGACATCGAGTTTAAGCACTATAAGAAAGCACTCGATTTATGACTGGGCCTGCAGTGCTCAGCCTTTTTAGTTTATATGGGGGGAATTTTGACTATGCCATTAATAAAAGTAATAATCACAGCTATTTACTACCTAACAGTGCTCTTTTTAATGAATCCTTTGACTGATATTATGGGAATAAAAGACGGACCCTTTCAATTCATATTAACTGAATCTATTATATTAATCGCGGTAATCATTCTGAATAGGCGATATGTTAAGCAACCTATCCACTGGCTACCCGTTAACATCATGTCAATATTAAGGAAGAATAGTCTGCCTTTGAGCCTAGCAATAATATTTCTATTTATTTTCTTTCGAAACCACATGTATCAATTTTTAATCTCATTATTACTTTCGTTGATTGTAGCGATAACTGAAGAATACGCTTTTCGTGGCATGATATTCAGAACGCTTTTAGCACTAAACCTTAAAAAATTTGCCACATTGCAGGCCACCATCGCTTCGATGCTGACTGCTTCGCTTATTTTTGCGGCTATGCATTTGGTCAACCTTTTATCACAGCCCGTATGGTCAGTATTGTGTCAAGTTCTCTATGTTATTGGGTTAGGTATTTTACTTGCAGCAATCTATTTAAAAACTGGAAGCTTACTGGCTGCCATTAGTGTCCATTGGTTGATAGATTTTTCTAGTTTCTATTCTCAAGGTATTGACCCAACTCAATCACCCATTAACGGGCCAATGGAAGCTCTTCTAAAGGGGCTCTTTCTAAATATTTTATTCATTGGCATTGCTACGTTTATCCTATCCTCTAAGCATTGGAAGTTATTGAGTATCCTAAATATTGAAGATAAAATAGACGAGTAATCATCCATTCTGAATTCCTATAAATTATTGCTTGCAGCACTACAATTTCAATTATCTCTGAAGTTTTGAGTTACACTAAGAGCTAGTCATATCGCTAACTAAATTTCACGTCTTAACGCTATGCTAATATACTTTACGATCGAGTACTGTGCTTACTTTTTAGTCATTTTAATACTCATAAGATCACAATTAGAGCCCTACTCCAACTATCTTCAGCGCCTATATTATATAATCAGATTTCATATTCATAACAAAAGAGCCCTGTCAAATAACACTGACAGAAGCTCTAAATAATATTAAAAAACTAGTTGTCTCTCAACAACTTATTCAATTCCCGCGACTTTCTAAACGAGGCCTTACACTTAATTTCACCATCGAGCAATAACTCTTTTTCTTTATAGTCAAAACTCCGCAAATGATCTAAATTAACCAACGAGCTCTTATCGCATCGGAAAAATTGCGGATACTTTTCTTCGAGCGCATTTAAATTTCCTGGGAACTCAGCAACCTTATTAATAGCATGGAGTTGTACGCTGCCCGGTCGCAATTTCGATGTACTCAACAAAACCACATCATCTAATGCGAGTGAAAAGTATCGCGTTCCTAACTTATAGTTAAAAACATCTTTGCGCTGACTATTAGTCTTTTTTAATTCGTTCTGTACTACATTGATGTCCTTAATAATCCTTTGCGTAATTAGATCAGCAGACTGGTCTTTCAAAATATAATCCAACGGTGCAATCCGCCGTTCCAGAGTTACAAACGATAGCTCATCGTGTGTTGTAATGAAAACTATTTTAGCCAATGGTATCGTTGCCCGAATTCGACTGGCTAATTCAAGTCCAGCCTGTTTGTCCTCACCAATTTCCATATCCAAAAAGAAAAGGCCATCTTGTTGATTCAAATCTGCTAGAATTATTTTTTGATCATCCGTTGCAACCCTAAGCTCCATTGCAAACTCATTAATCATAATTGTATTATTGACGGTCTTACAATAATTATCTCTTTGCTCAGCATTATCCTCGTATAAATAAATTGGAAACAATCATTCTTCCTCCAAAATTGTCAAAGTTATAATAACTCGGTCACTTTTACTGTCAACATCCAGGAAAAAATTCTTTTGTTTGTCTACCAATTGTTGCACATTTGATAGACCAAAGCCACGCTGACTCCCCTTGGTGGACGCGCCTAATTCGAACATCTTATTCACATCAAGTTTCTTATTAGTTGAATTTCTCACTGAAATTTCTTTCGTTTCATGTAGCGAGTTAAATGCACAAGTTACCTGCTTATCAGGAGTAGACTTGGCCGCATCAATCGCATTATCCAATAAATTACCAACAATTCGAACAACATCTACCAAATTATGCTGAATTATGAATTCGCTCTGATCAAGTTCGAGACTCAGCTCAATCCCTTTAGTTTGGGCATCGAAAAATTTCTGTACAATTAATCCCCGTAATGTTTCATTACCAATGTGCTGAATTTTAGCTATCTTACCATTATCTAACGAAGTATCCACAGCCTTTTGTGCTATTAATTCTTTAAAATATTCAGCTTGTTCGACTGAATTCTCATTTGTCAGAGAATCCTGAAGTGACAACATTAGATTTTTATAATCATGCTTAAACTTTCTTAGCTCGAGATATTGCTGTTCAACGCTCTTTAAATATTCATTAAGTTGTGCATTTTGTTTAGCTTGATAATTGGCTGCCTGTTTTTTTGTGTATGAACTAATGAAAAAGAACATCTGCCATACCATCATAACCATCATAATAAAGAACGACATAATTAATGGTATCTGAATAATGGCAGTTATTTGTTTAACCATACTTATTATCGTAATTCCTTCGATAGCTACAAATAAAATCAATAACATACCCAAAATATGCTTCTGTAACTCTACATATTTAATTTTATCAATCACGGCATTAATAAATGAAGAATATTTTTTAATCAAAGATATTATTAAAGCATTCATTATTCCCATTACAACAACGTAGCACAATACGACCATGTGTCCATAATGATAGATTCTTTGCTCACTAGTAGTTCCATAAGCACACAATATTATCCATCTCGAAGTATATACAAGAATATTAGACATTATAACTTGTATATTAACAAGAAATATCATTAT
>ERZ794966.121-NODE-121-length-14838-cov-11.256376_pt1 | contig 14838 bp, 10 predicted proteins | sample MGYA00375743_ERZ794966 | MGnify/ENA primary metagenome ERZ794966 (study PRJEB30138, sample SAMN05968713) | food fermentation metagenome | isolation source: fermented_meat | host: spontaneous_fermented_meat_time_40_second_replicate;spont... | place: Italy... | reverse complement strand
ATAATGTACTTATAAAAAATAATTATCTAAAAAAATATAGCTAAAGTAATATTACGAAAAGATTACTTGCAAAAAAAGACATATAAAAACCGTTCTTTTAAATGAACGGTTTTTATTTTATTTTTAAAGTCTATAGAATACGTGGTTTACAAGCCATTGATTTACAAAGAGTCAGAGGATAATTTAAATTTAGTTCTAAAAAAAACAATATTACATTGCAAGAAAGTTTTTAATTACATTAAAAAGCTTGCTTCTGTTTTACTTGATGAAATAAAAGTGCAATGTTAAAATGAGGTCAAGACAAAAAGAAATGAGATGTTTTCTCAGTAAAAAAAGAAATTCTACTCAGTAAGAGATGAATAACTAGAAAGTGAGGTATAAAGCATGTATCGTTCTAAGCATCAAAAAGGTTATACAACCAGTCATGAAGTAAAAACAACTCGCTTTCGTACTTGGAAATCAGGGAAAAAATGGCTATATGGTGCCACCGTTTTGACTCTCACAGCTTCAACTCTACTTCCTATTGGAAACCTAGCTTTCCAACCTAAAACAGAGAAAGCGCAAGCAGCATCTGTTTCATCCGGAACACTTGTTCCAGGAAATACAAGTTATGACACAGGAGGACATACCTACTCTGGAACTGAATTTGCTAATTCTTCAAACTATGCTTTATATGGTAAAGCAGTTGTAGCAAGTAATTGGATTAATCTTGTTTCATCAACAGCTAATAGTGTTGGTTTAGGAATATTTAATGGATCAGTTTCAGCTATTTCAGCAACAACAGGTTTTACCTTGAAGTCAACAATTAAAGTTGATTCAGGAAGTTCTCTGACTGATTTCACAAAATCAGGAGATGCCATCGGGGTTATTTTAACAGGGGCATCAAAGGCACAGTTAGCAGCAAATGCTCAATCTTCTCAGGCGACAAATGATGGGCTTGGAATTAGAGGTCTGCCTAACACAGTTTTCCTCGGCCGCGATCTTTATTCTAACTTATCCAACGTCTCAACCGGTTCGTTGACAGGAATTGACGGATCTGCAACTGTAAATGGTTGGACAGATGGTCCAGGAGTTGTAATGGCAATTCGCAATACGGATAGTAGTGGAACTTTACAAGCTGCTAATTATCCTTCATTAGGTAGTGCTGCTCCCTATAGTCCCGTGACCAACACTCAAAATGGGACAGCCTACACCTTTGCAACCGACACAAGCTATGCATTAGGTGTCGCCTCTCCTATTACATCGTCCGTACAAGAACCTATTACAGTCACTTGGACTCCTGATGCAACAAATACTGCAAGCACAGGCTATACTTCAGGGACTTTAACATTTAATTTGATTGCTCAAACAACAAGTAATGGCGCATTAATTGGAGCAAGTGCTGTCAATGGAGGAACGGGTGGTTATACCTTAACAACTCATACTAATCTACAAAATTCATTAACAGTTGGTTTTGTTGGCGGGACAGGAGAGAATTATGGTAATCTTTCTGTTTCTTTAAATGGAGCAACGGTTACTGGATCAAAAGGAACAGAACCTGTACCTATAAACTATCTCAATAAAGTTACAGGGCAGCCGATTCCATCTATGGCACAAAGTTCAATTACGGCAAATGTCAATGATACGATTGGTGCGGCTTTAACTGCTCCAAGTTCAACAAGCCCAGATAATAATACTTATACCTACGTTGTTCCAGCAGCTCCAACAGGTTATCAAGCTAATTCTGCAACAACAACGACAGTTCTTGCAGCAAACCCAGCATCCACAACGAATACTTCAGCCACAACTGTTTCTAACTTTATTGTAGGAACAACCAACCCCAATGCCTTAAATGTAAGCTATACACCAAGTCAGCAAACTGTTTTATTCAACTGGGCGAAGGCAAGTGGAACAACCCTTGCAAATCTCCCAAATCAGATTGCTTACGGAGCAACTGGTATAACAGACGCATCAGTTGTAACCGACAACCCTTTTTCAAACACCACTTTGTTATCTAGCTATGCAACAGCTCTTTCAAATGCTGTTCCTACAGGCTACAACATTACGCAAATATCAAATGGGACAACAACAGTTTCCGGTGCTACAACGGCAGCGACCCTAGCTGCTTTTACAAGCCAAAATCCGACTGTTGGTGCTACAAGTACCCTGAATACTTATACAGTTACTTTGACTGCAGTATCACAAACCGCAACTTACACCTATGGATACACTAGTACAGCATTAAATACTCCGGCAATTCCCGCAATTTTAACTTCAACTGGAACAACAGGAGGAAGTGTTACTACACCGACAGGATATAATACTAGCCCACAAATTCCTTCAGGTTATTACATCTCAGCTATTTATGCCGGAACATCTGCATCAGGTACATTAATTAGTAGCTCAACAACTAATGGAACAAATGCCGCTTGGCCAAGTGGACAAGTCTATGCACCTACTGGTAACCAGTATTATATTCAATTGGCACCTAACACTGTAAATGTAACTTGGTTTATTTCGATTGACCCTAATCCTGATAATGATCCTCTAAATGTTGCACAAGGAGGTTTTACTCCAACTGTAGGTTCAATTTTGGGAGGTTCGACAACAACTAATTATCAGAGTCAAGTCATTGATAATATGAATTCTCTTACTGGTAATACTTTGAGTACAACAGATAATGTCACATATACTGATGGTGCAACAGGTATTAAATATATCGTTACCGGCTATCAGTATCAAGAGGGGACAACAACTACAGCCACAAATTCAGCTCCAACAACAACTTATAAAACCTTTTCTGATTTATTAGCTGCTCATCCTTATGTTTTAGCTGGGACAAAGAGTAATAGAACACAATTGGTTCATTTGTTGATGACAGTTGACCAGACTACAATTACAAGCAATTCCACTTCAGGTCAGCATGTTAATCCTGCAACAAATTATATTCCAAGTAGTGAAATTACATCAAGTACCGATATAGATGGTGCGGACGATGATGGCTTAAGTTATGCAATCAATGGCTATAACGCGATTGTAAATATCACTGGAGGACAAACAGACTATTGGGGTGATGCAACAAATTCACTGCAACTTTCAATTGGAACTTATACCGAGAATTACTATGCTCTCAATTACCTTGGTGTTCAAGCCTATACTAACTGGCTTCCTAGTCATTCTGGTGGGACAGTATCACAGTTTTTGCAAACATTAGATGCGACAAGTTTGGCAAATGATACAGTAACAAGTCAGACTACTCTAGAAGTGCAAGATGCAACAGCAATTACAACAAATAATCATCATATCATTCCACGCGCCGCTTCTTACAATCCATCTTCTGATCTAGTAGGGGCCAGTAATGCTGATGGAAGCTCAGTAGAAAATATTGGAACAAATCCAATAGTTAACGGAGATGCAATCGGTGTTCTTATCACTGATAGCTCGGGGAACATACTTTGGGTAAATAATTCTGATATCACCCTACCGACAAATAAACTTCAAGAAGGAGCCTATATAGAAAATTATTATGCTTTAACTGCCCAAGGTTTAGTTGATTATACAAATTGGCAAACAACTACAGCTTCAGGTGGACATACAGTTGGCGATTTTATAAATTCTGGCCAAGCGACCACAAGCGACTATGTTAAATCAACAACAGAGTTGACAGTTACTAATTTTGTACTTCCTTTTGCAGGTGGAGCTGGTAATCAATTCCTATATTTGATGATAGGATTGGCGGCCTTTGGGGCACTTGGATTCTACTTTAGTCAACGACGTAAAGCAGAAATGGATCTTGAAGTTATTAACAAGGAGATTTTAGGAAAAAATGATAATAAACGATCAAATATTTACCTAACTTCTCGACACACTCGTCCTTACGCAAAAATATTCCATACAAAAAATCGGACTCATTTAGCACAAGCACAGCGAAAGGGGACTAACGAATGATAAAAAAAATAAGAGGAAATTCTAGTTAAGAAATCCCTATTTCACATAAAATAAAAGACCGTTCCAAAAGCTTGAGTATATTTTTTACTTAATTACTCACAACTCAATCAAATAAAAATGGAGATAAACAAATGAAACTTAACTCACTTAATAAAAACTTTGCTTTGGCAAGCGTTAGCTTACTTGCTTTGAGTACTCTTGCAGGATTTAGTGGACTTGCAACTGTCAATGCGAAAACAACTAATGTAGCGGACCAAGTCTCAAATGGCGAAGTGGCTATCTATGCTCAATCAGCAGCTGGGAATCAAAATCCTACGCAAAATAACGGACTTGTAGATTCCGATGGCAATCCTGTTAATGATAGTGGGATTGCTAATAATCAAACAGGAGGACAAGCAGGAAATACTGGAAGCACCCAAAATGATGGTAGCCAACAAACAACTCTTGAAGGTTCAACTCCAAGCACAATGGCAAATGTGACTTTTTCAGCAACAAAATATGTAGGGACGGGTGTTCCGACTGGTGTGACTGATCCTTCATTTACAGATACAACTTCTGTAGCTCCAGTCACTACAGATGCATCTGGTCTTGCTGATTTCACTGGCTTGACCGATGGTTATTATCTGTTTCATCAAGTGACAACAGTCAACGGGATTACAACTGTTGGAGATTTTATCGTCCAAGTCAGCCACGAAGACAGCCAAGCGGGTATTGTTAACGTTTATCCAAAACTAGATATGTCAAGTTCAGCAGGTTTAGGAACGAGTGCGACAACAAATGCGGATGATAATTTCAATGGTCAAACACCAAATCAAATTGCTAATCCAAATGCGACGGGAAATTCTGACCAAACGCTCACAAATACGGACAACAATGCCGGAAATGAAAATCTGGCTAATGGAACATGGACAAATGGGTCTGATAATCAAAATACGACAACTGCGGCAGCTGGAAATACTGTGAATTGGAATGTGAATACAGTTTTTGATTCTTCACAAACAAACAACGGAAACGGGACTACAGGGGGCACAGGTACATATATTGTTACCGACCAATTGCCTAATAATCTGGTCAACAGCTCAACAGTAACAGTAAGTACGGTGATTGTAAATGTTACAAATGGAAGTGGAACAAAAGTGGGTACTTTGACTCCGACAACTGACTATACAATCACAAACGATGGCAATGGAAAAATCGTGGTTACTTTGACAACGGCTGGTCAACAACACGCAGCAAGCTTGCTTGGCAACGCAGATGGTGCTTTGAATATTATCATTCCATCAACGGTTAAAAGCGCCATTGGTAGTGCGACAGATTCAGCCACTACGACAATCACTAACGCTTATGGAGCAGATCTTTCAACGACGACTGCAGTTAAATCAACACTTAATGTGGGTGGTCTTGAAATGACTAAAACAGATGCTTCAACTAATGCAGCTTTGGCAGGAGCAACTTTTACCGTTGTACGTGCTGATAATAAAGAGGATGCCCAAGATTTTGTTGAAGCGAATGCAGCTTATTTTAATAACTCAGCCTCAGGTGGAACAGTAACAAATCTAACTTCAAGTAAAGCGGCTTTTGTCACTGGGGATACTTCAGGAAATGCAAATACAAGTGCAACTGCACCAGTCACATTCACTACGGGTAAAGATGGGATTGCAACCTTTAACGGCTTGAACTTGGTTGATAATAACACAGATGGCAGTAACACAACGAATTACTATCTTGTCGAAGTTGCCGCTCCAACAGGTTATCAACTTCCTAGTGTTACTACAGCAGCTAACCTGACTGGTGCCGTCACCGCAAGCACAGCACCAGCTGCTACTGATACTACAATTACCAATAATAAACCATTTGCATTACCATTTACAGGTGGACAAGGTTTAGCGGGAATCATTGCTATTGCAACTGTTTCAGGGGTGATTGCTTTTGCTATTAAACGTCGTAAAGATAACGAAGAAGAAGTTGTGAAATAAAAATCTTTATCTTTAATGGAAGTGGTAAACTAGCCAAATTGATATTGTAGATTAGGAGGGGATGATGGCAAAGAAAAAATCAAAAACCTCCCGTAAAAAGGGCTTCAGTTTCCGAAATTTACTGAGTATTATTCTTGGGATAATTGCTATTGGATTGTTGTTCTACCCGATTGTTGTTAACTATTTGGCAGGACAGCAAAATATCAAATCTGTTCAGAAATACGATGAAAATCTTTCAAATATAGGAAGTGCTAAAGTAAAGGAATTGCTTAGTCAAGCACAGCTTTATAACGCGCAACTTTACAATGAATATATCTATGATGCAAGTCAGCATATTGCTTGGAATAAGCCAATTCCTAACTATAACAATGTCTTAAAAATTGATACTACGGGAATGATGGGTTTCATCACGATTCCTCAGATTAAAGTCAATGATATTCCAATCTATCATGGAGATTCTGAAAAAATTTTGGGACTAGGGGTTGGACATGTGCCTCAATCCTCTTTGCCAATTGGAGGAATCAATAGTCATGCTGTCTTACCTGCTCATTCTGGGCGAGTGAATGATACTTTATTTACTAATCTAGATAAACTCAAAAATGGTGATATCTTTTATCTTCATGTTTTGAATCTCACTCTAAAGTACAAGATTAATGATATTCGCATCGTTGCTCCCAATCAAGTTTCATCTTTGAGTATTGAAAAAGGACGAGATTTGGTGACTTTAGTCACTTGTTATCCAACAGGTATTAATAACAAAAGATTACTAGTTACTGGTGAAAGAACAGCATTATCAAAGGTTACGCCACAAGAAGATATTCAACGCAATCAGTTTGGTTATAATTTTTGGGTGATGTTTGGGTCTGCTTTCTTAATGTTTCTTGGATTAGTCTATCTTTTATGGTTACTCTTTGGGAGAAAGCGGAACTTATATCATGTTGCTGCTAGAAAAATTGAAAAACCTGTTCTTTCTGATGGACAATTGGTAGGAGATTTTGGTGAAGGTTTTTATTTAACTGATTCTAAGAAACTAGCGTTTCAGTGGTTAGATGAATTTGCTCAAAAAGAAAAGCTGAACTCAGAAGAGCTTTTCTTAAATGTTTATCGATTAAAAAGAATTAAAAAGTTGTCCCGCTGGATATTTAAAGATAAAACGGAAAACTGGCAAAATTATATTAATGAGAAACAAGGTTATGGGGATGAAAAACATGCGCTTGTCGTAGGGCCTGCTTTTACTAGTGATAAGAAAATAATGCAGTATGTTTTGAAAACAGAAGAAGCATTGGGATATATAAAGTATATTAAATGCTTGAATATTAATAAATTAAAGAAAGGGGGAGGGATAATTGACAAAAAGTAGCAAGTTAATGGGGTTCTTAATAGTCACTTTGCTTTTGTTTTTGGGACTTGTCAGTCAAAAAGCTTTTGCTGATAGTCGCTTAATTATTGTAAAATATGGGCTAAGCCCTGGAGCGACAGGTTTTAGCGAGAATCAGACGACAAATGATGGACTACAGATTAATAACCTCCCCTTGGATAATTTAGGAAACGAACTGTCAGTTCTTTCTGGAATTCATTATTTAGTTTATGAAATTTCACCTACTGGGGATGGTTCAGAACTTAAGGCAACAAATCCACCGCCATCAAGTTATACAGTTTTAAAAGAGGTTGCTGATTTGGCGACTGACTCTAATGGAGTAGCTAGTTTATCTGTGTCTGATGGTTATTATTTGATTGAAGAACAAACTAACCCTCAGAAAGGTTTGCTGAAAGCAGCTTTACCTTTGGTAATCAAGGCTCCAGTTTCAGGATTAAATGAGGTTTATATTTATCCTAAATCTAGTGTTGATAAGGAAAAAACCGGACCTCCAAACAAACCTAAGCCTGCTCCTAAACCAATTGAAGTTCCTAAAGCTCCTAAAAGTAAGGATGATTCATCAAAAAAAGTTTTTGGATTATTACCAAAAACTGGTGTAGCTAGTTCTCTTTTATTAACTTCTTATGGTTTTGTCTTATTTCTGATTATTATCTGCTTAAAAAAACGCAGAAAAAAAGAAGAAGAAGTTAAATAAAATGATTAAATTTAGCTAAATAAATAAGGTTGGACAATTAAATGTTCAACCTTATTTATTTATATAGGAGTTTTTTAATAGCCAAGAATGATTTTGGCAATGATTGGAGCAAATATCACATACATAATACCAGTCACTCCGATACTAAGAGCTGCCATTGCACCTTGGGTTTTTCCAAGTTCAATCGCTGTTCCGGTTCCGACAGCATGTCCAGTTCCTCCGAGGGCAATCCCTTGAGCAACTGGGTCAGTAATTCTAAAGAGTTTTAAGAGAGGGCCGCCCAGCACGCTTGTGAGGATTCCTGTAGCAACAACGACAACAACGGTAATTTGTTCAACACCATGCATTTTATCTGAAATTCCCATAGCCATTGCAGTGGTTACTGATTTAGGGAAAATTGAAAGAGAAGCGAGTTTACTAAGGCTGAAAAACTTAGCACAAAGGGCGGTAAAAATACAGTTGACTAGAGCCGCAATAGCAATTGAGCTAACAATTGAGCGCGCGTGATGTTTCATCAAGTGGAAAGTTTTATAGAGAGGAATTCCAAGAGCAACGGTACTAGGTCCAATAAGGTCATTGATAATTGAACCCCCGATATAATAGTTTTTATAAGGGATATGAGCTAGTGAGAGAATTAGGATTATTACGACAGTCGCAAAAAGAAGTGGGTTTGTCCAAGGCTTACGAAAGTTTTCATTAATTCGTACTCCAATCATAAAGACAAGAACGGTAAGGACAAAGCCAAAGAGAGGGTCGGTAGTGATAATATTCATGATTTTATATGCTCCAAATTATTGGTCTTCAGTGGAAGAAGTGACGGTAGTATCTGGTTTTAAAGCGACATAATCGCCTTCAAATTTAACTTTAATCCATTCAACTAATTTTCCTAAGATGAGCATATTTATAATGAGTGCTCCAACAACAATCAAGAGGATTTGTGCCCAAAAGTGGCTAATCAAATTCCATTTGGCCATAATTCCAACACCGGCTGGCAAAAATAAAATGGTCATATTATTGATAAGAAAGCTGCCGGCTTCATCAACATGACGAAATTCAAGAATTTTGAATTGTAATGCGAGGAAAAGTAGTATCATTCCTAGAATAGAGCCTGGAACTGGTAAACGAAAGACGTTTGAAATGACATTTCCAATAAAAGAAAAGCCAAAAATGATTAATAATTGCAGGTAAATTTTCATATTTGTTAACTCCCTAAGTTAATTACGGATAATTTTTACAACAATTTTTATTGTACTCTTCGAGATAGGCTTTTTCAAGGATAAACTGGCTTTAGACTAATGAAAATGGCTTAATAAAAAATTTAAAATGTGTGCTTGACTTTTACTTGAAACGTGTTATAATAAATATAAATAAACTATTAGAAAGGAGCGTTCGTAAGGGCGCTCCTTCTCTTGTGTTTTTAAAATAGAAGTTGACTTTAACTTTGTATTTTATGAAAGGAGAATTGCCTATGAATGATGTTGTTAAAATTGTAGAAGATTTCATTAGACCTCATATTCCTCAACCTTTTGAACTGTTTGCAGTTGAATGGGAAAAATTTGGTGGAGATATGATGCTTTCAATTCTGGTGGATAAAGAAGGCGGAATCGAAATTGATGAGACGGCTGAGTTGAGTGAAATCATTTCACCTTTGCTTGATACCATTAGTCCAGACCCGTTTCCAACAGAAGGTTATCTACTAGAGGTTGCAAGTCCAGGAGCTGAACGTCCTTTGCGTAAAGCTGAGCATTTTGCGGGTGCAGTTGGTGAGTATATTTTCGTTAAACTTTATCAAAAAATCAATAATGAAAAAGAAATTACTGGTGATTTGGTAAGCTTTGATGGAGAAACTTTAGTGGTAGATGTCTTGGATAAGACCCGTCATAAAAATATTGAAATTCCTTTATCTGCTGTTGCAAAAGCACAAACGATGGTTAAATTTTAAAGATATGACAGGATTTATTGATTTTTCTAAAGAGAGTCAATAATTAGAAGCTGAGTTCGATTTCCTTGAGTTAGGCGAAAATGTAAAACTTCCTTGATTCAAGGTAGTCGAACTTAGCTTATATTAAAAATGAAATTTTCTTATAAAAAGAAAGAGAGAAAAAAATGAGCAAAGAAATGCTGAACGCCTTTGCAATGTTAGAAGAGCAAAAAGGAATCAAATCTGAGATTGTTATTGAAGCGATTGAGCAAGCTATCACAGCAGCTTACAAGCGTCAATATGGTCAAGCACAAAATGTTAAAGTTATCTTTGATGAAAAGAAAGGAAACTTCAATGTTTATTCGACTCGTGAAGTCGTGGATGAAGTTTTCGATAGTCGTCTTGAAATTTCACTTGAGGATGCGCATGAATTAAATCCTCACTATGAAATTGGCGACAAAATTATGTTTGAAGAAAAACCAAAAGATTTTGCTCGTACTGCTGCTGGAGCTGCTAAACAAGTTATCATGCAAAAAATGCGTGAAGAAGAACGCACAATTATTTATAACGAATATAGCCGTTACAAAGATGAAATCATCCAAGGAACTGTTGAAAAAGTTGATGCTCGTGCCGTTTATGTAAATCTTGGCCGTGTTGATGCTCTTTTGACTAAGAAAGACCAAATTCCACAAGAAAACTTCCATGTGGGAGACCGTGTAAAAGTTTATGTTACTGATGTTGTCTTGACTCCAAAAGGAACTCGTGTCTTCATTTCACGTACTGCGCCTGATATGCTCAAACGTATGTTTGAAAAAGAAATTCCTGAAGTTTTTGATGGAACTGTTGAAATCAAATCAATTGCTCGTGATGCTGGAGACCGTGCTAAAGTCATCGTTCAAAGTCATGATGAGAATGTTGATGCAATTGGTACAATGGTTGGGGCTAAAGGTTCACGTATCCAAGGAATCATTCGCGAACTTGCGGGTGAAAAAATGGATATCATTGAATGGTCAGAAGATAAAGCGACACTTGTTGCCAATGCTTTAAAACCTGCTCGTATTGAACAAGTTTTGATTACTGCTGACGGTTCAAGTTTAGCAGTTGTTGCGCGCGACCAATTGTCACTTGCCATTGGTAAACGTGGTCAAAATGTTCGTCTTGCTGCACACGTTACAAACAGTAAAATTGATATTAAAGCGGCTGATGAATTCAATATGGATGATTATGAATTCGTGGGTGAAGATGGGGAAGAAATTCCAACAACTGAAGTTAACGAAACTCTTGTAGTTGAAGAAGTTGTTGAAACACCTGAAGTTAGCGAAAGTGAAGAATAAATTTTAAAAGCTTGAAAATTTACTGACAGAAAATAATATTTTAGAAAAAGCACAAAGGTGCTGAAAATTTCTTTTTATAGGTCTGTCAGTAAAATGGCTGATATTCTAGTGGTCAAGAAATTGGCTGTCAGTCATTTTTTCAACAGAAATTTTGAGGATTTTCGATGAAACAGAAAAAAACTCCAATGAGAAAATCTTTAGTCTCGAATGAACAATTTCCCAAAAAGGATTTGTTACGGATTGCTTATAATAAAGAGGGAGAAATTTCAATTGACCCTTCTGGTAAAGCACATGGACGCGGAGCTTATATTGCTATTTTGAATAAAGAAGCAAGAGAAGCTAAGAAAAAACGTGTTTTTGACCGAGCTTTTCAAACTAAAATTGCTGATGAGTTCTATGATGAGTTAATCACTTATGTTGAACACCTTGTTGCTCGACGAGAACTTGAATCTGCAACCTATTCCGCTGATTTAGCGCCGGACTACGACTAAAGATGGATAAAAAACAACAAATTTCAAATTTACTAGGAATTGCAAAACGAGCTGGAAAAATTATTAGTGGTGAAGAATTGGTGATTAAATCAATTCAAAGCAGTAAAGCTACATTAGTTTTTCTTGCCAATGATGCCGCAGCAAATTTGAGTAAAAGAATTACTGATAAATCAAATTATTATGAGATTGCTGTCTCAACACTCTTTACAGAAATAGAATTATCGCACGCCATAGGACAAAATCGCAAGGTTATTGCACTTGTGGACGATGGATTTGCAAAGAAAATGGAGAGCCTCATGAACAATTGATGATATAAGGAGGACAAAGATTGTCTGATAAAAAACGTATAAACCAAATTGCTAAGGAAACTGGATTAACAAATGCTGAACTTGTTTCGGCAGCACAAACTCTCGGTTTTGAAGTGAAATCACATTCAAGTTCTGTAACAGCAGAACAAGCAGAAAAAATCATTCAAAGTGCAAAAACAGGCACTGACCAAACTGCTAAAGTTGCTGAAAAACCTGTTAAAAAAAGTCAACCAAAAGCTGCTGAGTCAGCAAAGAAAAACAAGGAAGACCATCCACGCACATTTGCTGGAAAAGCAGTTGTTGAGGACCCAGCAATTTTAGCAAGAATTAAAGCTAAAGAAGAAGCTGAAAAAGCAGCAAAAGTAGAAGTTGCATCAACTGAACATCCTGTTGTTACAGAAAAACCTAAAGCTAGTGAACCAGTTAAAAAAGCTGAACCAAAAGTTGAAGCTAAATCTGAGCCAAAAGTTGAAAAAGTAGAAACAAAAGATAACACAGCAACGTCAAAAGCTGAAGTAAAACCAGAAAATGTTGCTGATAAAAAAGAACCAGTTGTTACTGAAGAAAAGAAAAAATCATTGACTCAAAAACCAAGAATTCAAATCAAAGTTATTAAACGTGCCGAAGATATCAAAAAAGAACAAGCGGCAGCTCGTCCTGAAAAGAAAAAATTCGACAAAAATCGTAATGACCGAAATAATCGTAATGATAATCGCCGTCCTAACCCAAATGGTAATGGTCAAGGTGGAAACCATTATGATAAGAACCGTTCATCTGGTCAAGGACAAAATCAAGGTCAAAAACGTGACAAATTCGCTTCATCAGGTAGTGCACCAGCAACAGATTCGTTTACACCAGCTACTTCTGGTAAAACAAACCGTCGTGACCGTGACCGTAAAAAATCTGATAATAACCGCGATAATACAAAAGATGGTAACCGTAAAGGTGGTCCACTTCGCGTAAATGATAATCGTAATCAAGTTCGTAATGCGCGTAATTCAAACTGGAATCAAAAAGGTGGTCGTGGTCGTCACCAAAACAACCAATCTTCAAGTGTTCCAGCAACTCAACGTAAATTCCATGAATTACCAGAAAGTCTTGAATATGAAGTAGGAATGAATGTTCAAGATATTGCTAAATCAATCAAACGCGAACCAGCTGAAATTATCAAAAAACTCTTCATGATGGGAACAATGGTCAATCAAAACCAATCACTTGATGAAGATACAATTGAGTTGATTCTCATGGATTATGGTGTAACACCAGTCAAAAAAGTTGAAGAAGATAAATCAGATATTGAACGTTTGTTTGTTGAAGATGGTTATCTTAAAGAAGAAAACATGGTTGAACGCCCAGCTGTTGTTACAATTATGGGACACGTTGACCATGGTAAAACAACTTTGCTTGACCGTTTCCGTGAATCTCGTGTGACTGAGGGTGAAGCAGGTGGTATCACTCAACATATTGGGGCTTACCAAATCAAAGCAAATGGTAAGAAAATTACTTTCCTTGATACACCAGGTCACGAAGCCTTCACTTCTATGCGTGCTCGTGGTGCTTCTGTCACAGATATTACAATCCTTGTAGTTGCTGCTGATGATGGTGTAATGCCACAAACAATTGAAGCAATCAATCACTCTAAAGCTGCTGGTGTGCCAATTATTGTTGCAATCAACAAAATTGATAAACCAGGTGCAAATCCACAACGTGTAACACAAGAATTGACTGAACATGGTGTGTTCCCAGTCGCTTGGGATCCAGAAAATGGTTCAGAATTCGTTGAAATTTCGGCTAAATTTAACCAAAATCTTGATGAATTGTTAGATACAGTTCTTCTGGTGGCAGAAGTGCAAGAACTTAAGGCTGACCCAACTGTTCGTGCCATTGGTACTGTTGTTGAAGCCCGTCTTGACCAAGGTAAAGGGGCAATTGCAACTCTCTTGGTACAACAAGGAACACTTCATGTTCAAGATCCAATTGTTGTCGGAAACACATATGGTCGTGTTCGTACAATGACAAATGACCTCGGACGTCGGATTAAAGAAGCTGGTCCGTCAACTCCAATTGAATTAACTGGTCTTTCTGACGTACCACAAGCTGGTGATCACTTCGCAGTATTTGAAGATGAAAAAGCAGCTCGTGCGGCTGGGGAAGAACGTGCTAAACGTGCTCAATTGATCAAACGTCAAAATACACGCCGTGTTAACTTGGACAATCTCTTTGATACTCTTAAAGAAGGTCAAACTAAATCTGTTAACATTATCATCAAAGCCGATGTTCAAGGTTCTGCAGAAGCGCTTGCTGCTTCACTTCAAAAAATTGAAGTTGAAGGTGTGAAAGTAGATATCGTCCATTCAGCTGTTGGGGCAATTTCAGAGTCTGATATTTCACTTGCAGCAGCATCAAATGCGATTATCATTGGTTTCAATGTTCGTCCAACTGGTCTTGCACGTGAACAAGCGGCTCAAGAAGAAGTTGATATTCGTTTGCACAGCATCATTTATAAAGTAATTGAAGAAGTTGAAACAGCAATGCGTGGAATGCTTGATCCTGAGTTCAAAGAAGAAATCATTGGTGAAGCAATTGTTCGCGAAACATTCAACGTTTCTAAAGTTGGTACAATTGCCGGATTTATGGTTATTCGTGGTAAAGTTGCCCGTGATGCTTCTGTCCGTGTCATTCGTGAAGGTGTCGTGATTCATGATGGAGCTATTGCCAGTCTTAAACATTTCAAAGATGACGTTAAAGAAGTCGGAAATGCTCAAGAAGGTGGTTTGATGGTTGAAGACTTCAACGATGTTGAAATTGA
>ERZ794966.113-NODE-113-length-15327-cov-12.172211_pt1 | contig 15327 bp, 19 predicted proteins | sample MGYA00375743_ERZ794966 | MGnify/ENA primary metagenome ERZ794966 (study PRJEB30138, sample SAMN05968713) | food fermentation metagenome | isolation source: fermented_meat | host: spontaneous_fermented_meat_time_40_second_replicate;spont... | place: Italy... | reverse complement strand
TTGGAGTTAGTGAAGAACAGGCTAATAAATTACTTGGTGATGACAATGTTAATAACACTGTAGCTGGAGTGGTAAGTTGAGGTGATTCATGAATATTGAAAGTCCTGTAGATGAAAAAAAGCTCCACAAGTTCTATGATAGTATTTCTAAATCTGTGAATCAGAAAATTGAGGATTGGCTAGAGCATTACGGTGATTTATCTTTTAGCAAACGGATAGAGTTTGAAAGATTACTAAATGTAAGTAATGAAATTCGTCAAATACTTGGAGAACCTAGCATTAATATTGCTGAAACGATTAAGAGTCATGTTTTAACAGAAGGAGCAAACGGATATAATTCTGTTTATTACTCTCTTGAAACCGGCTATAATCTTGATTTGAACTTTCATAGCTTAGACAATAAGTTTTTAACTGAGCTGATGAATAGTCCAGTAGCTGGTTCTACTCTGTCAAAGCGACTCTATAAATACAGAGATGAATTGGCTTCTAAGATTAGTGATGCTATTGCTAGAGGGATGTCTTTTGGTTATGGTTATGACAGAATGGCATTGGAAATATCAACAATTACAGAAGCTAACTATCGGCAAGCTTTAAGAATTGCACGTACAGAAGGTGGTCGTCTTCGTTCTATAACCACTCAAAAGGGTTATGAAGAAGTCAAAGAAAAAGGTGTTGATTTAAAGAAACAATGGATGGCAACCAACGATGGTAGAACTCGTACAGACCACTCATTACTCAATGGCCAGATTCAAGAAGTTGATGAAGACTTTAAAATCGGTTCATATAAAGCACAAGGACCTCGGATGTTTGGTGTTGCCGAAGAAGATATTAATTGCAGATGTACAACGGTCACTGTCGTTAATGGAATTGCGCCTAAGTTAAATCGAGAGGGTGAGAATTTTTATCAAAAGAAATATGATGATTGGTTGAATGAACAAGGCAAGAAAAATAGTGGCAATAATACTCCGGTGTCCTTGATAGGATTGAATGATGATTATTTAAACGAGAAACGTGAAGAATCAAGGTTAAAAGCTGGGCGAGTTAATGCTAAAAAATATGATGCTCAAAGTGAGTCCTTTGCGAAGTTGACCAATGAAGCTTCTATGAGAATGAGAATTTCAGATATTGGATTTAGAAGAGCAGTAGAAAGCGGAAATCTTAAAAGTTGCCATGAATTTGGGGACGGCTTCGCTAAAGGGCGAATAAGGATTGAAAAAACTTTATTCAATTTACCGGATGATATTAAAAGAAATGAAATGCCCAAGTATGGCTATCTTTCAGATTCTGATGATTTATTTGAAAAAAAAGCAAGTCATTCAGTTTTAGGTTATGGGGACATTACCATTGAGTTAGATGATAGTGTTCGAAAACGCACGACTTATACCATTAACGATAGCTTAGTTAACAAAAGAGGTTTGATAACATCTGCTACACCAGTAGGTACAAAGCCAACTTACAATGGTATCAAAGAGAAAGCTATTGGGGAAATTAACAGTATCTCAGAATTTTTAAATTCAAATAAAAAAACAAATCGTTATATTGAAGCTCAATATCATGGAGATTTAACTTTTAAAAATGACGTGAAGAGAATCATTGTACCAGATAAAAGCTATTTAGATAAATTTTCTAAAGAATTTGAACAGCTAAAAAATATGGGAATTGAAGTACTAGTTGCTCCCAAATAGTATGGAGGTATATTTTGAAAATACTATATTATTCCTATGATGGAGAATTTGAATCCCTTAACTTCATCTTCAAAAAAGAAAATAAATTCTATCATTATTATTTTGATGGTGATAAAAATGTAATTGAAGAAATTATAGCTCCCGAAGAGGTTTTAAGATTCAATCCATACATGGATAAATATCATAAAGGAAGTCTTCCGATTGAGGTATTACAAAAACTAGAAAAACATTATAAATAATAAGCGTTTGTCACTGACAGGCGCTTTTCTTATGCCCTGAACATGGCATAAAACTGTTCAAATTCGACTAGACACGTCGTAAAAAGTGCAAGCATCGTGAGAGCGAACTCGTATAAAAGCGTAGGTGTGAGGAGGAAGAAAATGACATTTGAAGAGTATTTAAAATCTCTTGGCTTAGATGATGAGCAAGTGACGTCCATTACTGCAGGAATGGAAGAAAACAAGTTCTATCTAACTGCTGAACAGAATCTTGAAGAACGCTATAACAAGGCTGTTCAACAACGAGATGAAGCCAAAGAGCAACTCGATGAAAGTAATGAAAGAATTACTGAACTTGAAGCTGCTGCCGAAGAAGTTCAAAAAACTTTGGAGTCTAATCAATCTGAGTTAGAAAAACTTGAAGAACTTCAAGGTCAAGTTGAAACACTGACAAGCGAAAATAGCTCAATCAAGCGTACTACTAAGCTTGAAAAACTGCTGACTAAAGCTGGTGTTAATGATATTGACTACATTCTCAACTATAAAATGCGTGGTGGAGAAGACTTAGAAGTTGGAGAAGATGGAGAGTTTACTAATTTCGATGACAAGCTCAATGAGTTGAAAGAAAGCTATCCAAAATACTTTGAGGCCCCCGAACCTCCAAAAGATGATAAGGGCTGGACTCCTTTGGATAACAACCCTAAAGACGGTAAAAATGTAGATTTTGACCCGTTCTCAGAAAAAATTGCCAAATATAACCAATAGGAGGAATCACTTTGGAAGACAAAGAAAAACAACCGATTACGGTTGCACAGCTTAAAGAAGCAGGAATTGACAAACTTGTCGCTGGACTAGCAGAGGCCATTGATAAAGAAGATGACGCAAATGTAGGTAAAGCCTTGCAAGACCTTACAGAAGGCCTTAAAAAAATTGATTCGCCAGATGATAAAGAAGATGACGAAGAAAAACCTGATCCATTTGCTGATAAAGTCGCAAAATATGTTCCACAAGGGAAATAAGAGAGGTAAAAAAATATGACAACTAATAACAACCAACAAAATGCACGTCGTTTTGAACCACAATATAAAGGGATTCTTACCGCAGTATTTAACGCTAAATCAGCTTTCTCTGGTGCATTCGCTCCAATTCAATCAGTTGACGGGATCACATCTAACACAAAAGCATTTTCTGTAAAAACTAATGCTACACCAGTAGTAATTGGAACTTACAGCAAAGACGCTAATGTAGGTTTTGGAACTGGAACTGGAAACTCTTCACGTTTTGGTAACCGTACTGAAGTTATTTATGCTGATACTGATGTTGATTTCAGCTATGAGTTGGCAATTCATGAAGGGATTGACATTGCCACAGTAAACGCTGGACTTAACGATGCAGTAGCTGACCGTTTGGAAGCTCAATCAATTGCTCAAACTCGTTACATGAACCAAAAGAACGGTAAATTCTTGTCTGATAACGCAAGCAAAACACTTGCAATGGTAGATGCTGATAGCAAATACACAGAAGAAAATATCAATGCTTTGTTCAATGCTGCTGCAAAAGAATTCACTAATAATGAAATCGATGCAGATAAAACAGCCTACCTTGTTCCTGATTTATATCAAGCAGTTGTTGACTTGACTAATGCAACTTCACTAAAAGGTGCAACTGTCAGTCTTGATAACAACACTGTTCCAAAATATAAAGGGTTTAAACTTGAAGAAACTCCGGATAAATACTTTGTTTCAGGCGAAGTTGCTTATTTTGCTGCTGATCAAGTTGCTATTCCTTTTGTTGGTATTGCTACAGCTCGTACAATTGATGTAGAAGCCTTTGACGGTAAGGCACTCCAAGCTCATGCTAAAGGTGGTCAATTCATGCTTGATGACAATAAGAAAGCTGTCTTGAAAGCAACTGCTCCTAAACCCTGATGATGCCCCGGAGAAAGGGGCTATCCCAGATAATAGCTGGACAGTAAACGAAATCAAGAGTTATCTTGACCAGAAAGGGATAGCTTACACCAGCTCAATGGTAAAAGCTGACTTACTTGCTTTAGTGGGAGGTTAATTATGATTATCACGCTAGATGAAGCACAAAAAATCAACCCTAGTCTTACTCAAGAAACGCTTGATGGATTAGAGCAATCTATTCGTGCTCTAACTCATAATAAGTTCCAAAATCTCAACATCCGTTTTTATCAATTCAAAGTCACAAACGAGAATACGTTAGAGTTCAATAATGCTCTGGCGTATTTGCGTGTTGGTGAAACGATTGAAATCAGTAATACCTGGAGTCAGACGGGTTCAGGATTAAATCAGGACATGGGAGTGAATGACGGCTTGTATGTGATTGAAGAAATCACTGACAAGACAATCAAACTTAAAGATGCGGAGTTGTTTAATGGCAACTTTCAAAGTGCTTTTATCACTAAGATATCCTACCCTCATGACATTGTTGAGGGGGTCAAAAAATTGCTCCAGTATGATGTAACTATGGGGGATAAGCTTGGTATCAAGTCTGAAAGTATTGCTCGAATGAACATCACTTACTATGACATGAATTCGAGTGAATCAATCAATGGCTACCCAGCTAGTTTATTTGGCTTTCTGAAAAAATATAGGAAAATGAGGTGGTAAGATGTATGCACCTCATTCTTTTATTATTCAAAAGTTTGAATCTGACGGTGACGGAATCGGTGGAGTTGTAAAAGATTGGAAGGATTTCACTACTGTAAAAGGTTATTTGGATTTAGTAAATGGAACAAACCAAGCCACGTTACAAAATGCTATCGTTGAGGAATCTACTCATATTTTAATTATTCCAAAGTATGTTTCTGGAATCACTGATAAAATGCGAGTTATTGATGAAGAGGGAAAAGTTTATTCAATTACTTATCCTGATAATCCTATGGGACTCAATCATCATAATGAGATTTATCTTGTTTTTGGAGGCAAGAATGGCAATTAAATATGAGAATAATTTTCCAGCCGTTGAAAAGCTAATTGATAGTAATGTTGAACGTGCTCTTATTGCTTCAAGTGAACTGGTTCGTTCACAAGCAAAGACAAATGTCACTGCAGCAGGAAGAGTTGACACAGGTAAGTTGCGAGACGATATCAATTACAAGTTAGTAAAAGATAGTGGCTACTCTGGCGGAATGGCTTCACAGATTGGCTCACCAGACAAACACGCTATTTACAATGAATTCGGTACTGGTGAATTTGCTGAAAACGGTGCTGGTCGAAAAGGTGGCTGGTTTTATCGAGCTGCAGACGGAACGCCACACTTTACTAAAGGTTTAAAACCTATCAAATTCATGAGAAACGCTTTTCGGGACACTAAGCAAGAAGTTCAGAATATCTATCAACAGGAACTAGGAAAGGGGATAAAATGATTGAGTTATTGCAAACATTAAAATTGATGTTTGACCAAGTTACTAAAGAGAGTTATTTGGAAATTAATAACTCTGAAAAAATTAATTATCCTTATCTAACATATTCACTTGATATTGATAACATCAACAGAAATACTGATGGCTTTTATTTAGACATTGATATTTTTGATGAAAATTCTAGTTTTATCAATATTTTTAATTTAGAAAGTCTCTTACGTGAAAACTTTGATTTCAATCAAAAATTCACGGATGGGCTTTTTTTACGTTTTTATTTTCAACGTTCGTTTTCAGTGGCAACACAGAGTGATACGTTGAAACGCAGAAATTTGCAAATTTATTGCAAAGTAGATTGGAGAAATAAATGACATTACCAAACTCAGGTTATACAAAAACTTCATCAGAAAATTTCATGATTAATGCAGGAACAATTGTAGTAAACGTGGAATGGGACGAAATCTCAAAATCATTTACAGGAACACCACTTGGCGCAACAAGTGATGGAACAAAAGTAAATATCGAACAAAAATACCGCAAAATCGCAGTTGATGGGACTGGCCATGTGGATGTTCAAGGCCTCTGGGTACTTGATGAAGCACACGCAACAGTTGGTGCTAAATTGAAAGAACTCACGGCTGAAAATATGGCCCTAGGACTTAATGGTACTAAAAACGAGTCAGCAGAATATGATGGCTATACTGAAATTAAATCAAAACGTTACCTTGAAGAAGGTGATTACATCAAAAATATGGCGATTGTTGGCAAATTGACAGGTAGTGAAAAACCTATCATCATTCTTTTAGACAATGTGTTGACTACATCCGCTTTTGCTCTTGAAACAAAAGACGGTGATGAAGCTGCTATTGACTATGAAGGAACAGCCAATGCCTCATTTGAACAATTGCAAAATGATGAGTTCCCTTGGACTATCCTTTATCCAACTGACAGTCAGTCTGTCGAAGTTACATCAGTAACATTGAATAAAACAACTTTATCACTTGCGGTTGGAGCTAACGAAACACTGACAGCAACTGTATTACCAGCCAATGCAACTGATAAATCAGGAACATACAGCTCTGAAGATTCAACAATCGCCACCGTGAATGCTCAAGGTAAAGTAGTGGGAGTTAAAGCTGGTACAACAAATGTCAAATTTACCACTTCAAACGGTAAAACTGCAACTTGTGCTGTAACGGTAGCTTAAAATAGAATAGAGGAAAATACTTATGACTGAACAATTGAAATTACGTGAATTGCAAGGGGATGACCTATTTACGCTTCTTGGAATTTTTGCAAAGCTTGAAATTCAAGATGACATTGTTGAAATTTTCAACGGGGTAGATACTTCTGACCTTTCAGTAATTGAGGCACGAGGTAGAAACCTTATGTCAAGTTTAATTTCAAAACTATTGAAAAATATCACAACTGTAAAAGTAGAACTCAACAACTTCTTAGGTGAATTGGCTGGGACTACTGGCGAAGAAATCGGCCAATTGAATCTTGTCACTTATGGTAAATTGGTGAAAGATTTTATTGGAAAACCTGAGTTGAAAGATTTTTTCCAATCATTGTCATCATAAAACAAATTGATGACGGTGAACATCAGTTAAAAGATTTCCTTTTTAGAAGATATAGTAATCCATTGGCTGTCTTGGCGACTTATTCGCTGGGACGGGCAGTGGATTTTATTTTATATCTTTATGAACAGGAAAATGAAGAAACATTATGGGAGATGTGGCTTTCTAAGGATATCGACGAAGACTTTTCAGAATTTAAAAAGAAAAATATGAAAACTTTGAGAATCAAAGAAAAAGATGTCATTACTCCTGATAAAGAGCAAGAAAATTTAAACTTTGCAGCTCAATATTTCAATTTTAGTAAGGAGGTAAAAATGAATGGAAGTATTTAGTTTATTTGGTACGCTTGGTTTAAGAGGCGCTAGTGATGTAAAAGCTCAACTTCAAGAAACGAGCAAACAAGCCGATAATACGGCCAAAACATTTGATAACTCTACTGAGAGAACTGGGAAAAGTTCTCAAAGTCTTTTAGCTAAGATTGGAGCTGGATTCACACAAGTTGGAAATGTTGCAGGACAATTTGTAGCTGGATCAGTGAGAGCAATTGGGAGCTTTGGTCAGTCCCTTGAAAATCAAGGCCAGAATATGATTAACTTCGGTGGTGGGGCAAAAACTGCCCTTGCTACTGTTGGTTTATCAGTCGGAACGCTTGCCATGTCTATCACAGCAGGGATGAAAAGATTAGACGCTTTGAATGGCGCCAACCTTGTCTTCCAATCAATGGGAGCTGCTGCAGATAATTCATTTGGTGGAATCAGTAAAGCAGCACAAGATATGACCAAAGGGACGGTTATGGCTGTTGGTGACTTTAATTCTAAAGTTCAACAATATATAGCCAAAGGAGTCCCACAAGCTGCAGCAATTGCAACAACTGCATTAAATGCTTTTGTTAAAGGGACGTCAGTTGGGATGACTGATGCAGCAACAGCGACTGCTCGTTTTAACTCTGTTGGTATGGATTTGAATAAATCTACAACAGAATTTAAAAACATGACCAAGGTTTTGGCTGGGACAGGTAATGCTACATCAGAAGGAATTGACCGGGCTTCATTGGCAATTTCTCAAATGGCTGGTAAAGGGAAGTTGGACATGGGTAACATGTTACAACTTATGAACACCATGCCCAATGCTTTAGCTTTTGTCTCACAATCTACCGGAATATCTATGAAAGATATTCAACAAGCCATTTCTGATGGTAAAGTAAGCTATGAAGACTTTTCTAAGGCTTTGCAAGACCAATCAGTAAAAGTTGATGAACAATTTGCCAAACAGGGTGGAGTTATGGCCCAAACTGGTAAGACCTTTGAAGGTTCTATCTCAAACATGAAAGCAGCTGTTGCACGTTTTGGGGCTTCAATCTTAGAAGGAATTGGTCAAAGTAAAATAACTGATGCAATGGCAAACATTGGTTCGAAAATTGATGAAACTGCCGCTAAAATTACTCCTATCATTCCGAAAGTCGTTGATTTTGGAACAAAATTATTTAATCTAGCTCAAAAATTCGCACCAGTTATAGGTGCTTTTTTAGCCTTTAAATTAGGTGCGCTTGGTGTAGGAACGGTAATAAAACAGGTTGGTGGTATTTTTACAACCTTTGCTAAAAATCCTATTTTATCAATTATTATGTTGTTAGTTGCAGCATTTATGCAAGCATACACGCATAGTGAAACTTTTAGGAAAGCAATCCAAGACTTATTTTCTGCTATCCAAAATAGTGGAGCGATGGAACTTCTCAAAATAGCTTTCGAGCGTATCAGTACTGTTGTTGGTCAGGTTAAAGATTCTGTAAGTAAACTTTGGGATAACATTTCAAAGGGAACTAGTACAAGTAATATCATTCAAACAATAGTAGGATTTTTTAATAATCTAGGACTAGCAGTATATGATGTTGTAGATTTTGTTACTAAACTATGGGAAAGTCTTCAAAATAGTGGAGCTTTAGATGGTTTCAAGAATGCTTTTAAAAATACTTTTTCAATTATAAGCAGTTTGGTCTCTCCAGTAATTGATTTAGTTAAGAAGCTTTGGGATAAAATTTCCGAAGCTGGTAGTCAACAATCTGTTATTGAAACACTAGACAGTGCTTTTTCAACGGTTGGTTCAACAATCGAATCTGTGACAGGATTTGTAAAAGGATTAGTCGATTGGTTTAAACAAGGCGGCACCGGAGTGGACGTTTTGAAAGCTGCATTTGTTGGTCTTGGAACAATCCTTGGTGGTTATGCAGTATATCAAGGAATTTTAAAAGGTATTGCTTTAGCTCAACAAGCCTGGGCAATCGCCACTGGAGTTTGGAGTGCAATAACAACTGGTGCAACTGCTATACAAATGGCATTTAATGCCGCAATTGCTGCAAATCCAATTGGGATTATTGTAATTGCTATCATGGCAGTAGTAGCAGCACTTATCTACTTTTTCACTCAAACAACTGCCGGCAAACAAATTTGGCAAGATTTCATTAATTGGCTAAAAAATGCTTGGCAAGGAATCAGTTCATTCTTTAGTGGACTTTGGGATGGAATAGTAAGTACATTCAATAATGTTGTAAGTAGCATAAGTCAAATATGGACTAACATCGTGAGCACATTTAATTCTGCTGTTAATTCAATTGCTGCTTTTGTAGTTCCGATTTTCAATACCATTGTTTCAGGGATTCAAATAGCAATGAATCTGATTTGGTCAGTGATACAAATTGTATGGCAGGCTATAAAAGTCACTTTCGAGCTTGTAGTTGGTGGAATAGTTGCTTATATAAAATGGGCTGGCGAAGTATGGCTTTCTATCATAACAACCGCTATGAATCTTATAAGCAGTGTTATCATGACTGTTTGGAACGCTATTCAACCTTTTGTAATGACTGCGGTAAATGCTATTAAAGATGTTATTACTACAGTATGGAACACGATTGTTTCTGTAATCACTACAGTGATGACCACTATTGGTAATGTGATTTCAACAGCATGGTCTGGAATACAAGTTGTCTTTAGTACGGTACTGGGATGGATAAGTTCATACATTAGTATTGTAGTAAGCACTTGGCAAACCATTATTTCTACAGTAATGAATGCTATTCTTGCTGTGATTGTTCCGATTTGGAATACAATCAGTTCAGTTGTCAGTACAGTAGTGGGTACTATCAGAAATGTTATCTCTACAGCTTTTGAAGCTGTCAGAAGTACAACTGTTAATGTATTTAACGCAGTCAGTGGCGTTGTATCAAGTGTCTGGAGTACGATTACCAATACGATTACTAACGCTGTTAATGCTGTTAAAAACGGCGTATCGTCTGGATTTAATGCAGTGAAAAGCACAGCGTTAAGCATATTTAACGCTATAAGTAGTAGTATTTCAAGCATTTGGAATGGAATCCAAAATGCTATTTCTAACACTGTCAATAGTATTAAGAGCACAGTATCAAGCGTCTTTAATGCTATAAAAAGTGCTATGGAATCTCCTATCAGAGGGGCACAAAGCGTTATTAGTGGGATAATTAATACAATTAAAGGGTTGTTCAACTTTAAAATTAGTTTTCCTAAAATTGAAATTCCAAAAATTCCAATGCCTCACTTCAAAATTAGTGGTGATTTTAATCCATTAAAAGGGAAAATACCATCAGTTGGAGTTGACTGGTACGCAAAAGGCGGGATTATGACCGGAGCAACGGTATTCGGAATGAATGGTAATAATCTTCAAGTGGGTGGTGAAGCTGGACGTGAAGCTGTCATTCCGTTGAATAAAGAGACACTTGGCCAGATTGGGGATGGAATTAAAAAATCTACCTCAGGTATGAATGATGAATCTCTAGTATTCAACCAATACAACTACAGTCCAGAAAATATTGATGCACGTACAGCATCTAAATATGCCAAGAGAGATGGTAAAGATATGCTACGTACACTTAGAATTAGGAGTAATTAATCATGCAAATTGTATATAAAAATACTAATGGGGAGCAAGTTGTCCTTGGACAAGAACCTCCTTTTTTAGTTACTTCAAAAAAAGGGTTTGCTCAGGTTGATAATGTCATTACCAAACAAACACAGTATGGGTTGGATGGCTCCATCCTAATTAATCAGCAACTTGATGATAAGGAGCTTGAAATTGAAGGTGAATTTATTGCGAGCGATTCTAGTGATTTAGAAAATAAAAAAACACTACTTTCTAGTATTTTTAATCCTAAATTGGCTGGAACACTTACCTATTTCCCAGATAATGGAGGGGTTTATTATCTAGATGTATTGGTTGAAAAATTTTCAATGAATGAATTATCAACAAATCTAAGTCAAATCTATACGATTAATTTTTTATCACTTGATTCCTATTGGGTAGATAAAAACCAAGCTGATAAGCTTATTCCTTTATCTACTTTAAAGAAAAATTTAACTTTTCCTTTAAGAATAACCAGTGGTTTTACCTTTGCTGTGAGGTCATCCAATAATATTCAGAATGTAGTGAATGATGGTGATGTTTCCGTGGGTATGGTTGTTATTTTAGAATTTACTGGAGAAGTAACCAATCCAAAAGTTTTAAATGTGACAACTGGAGAATATTTCAGACTAGAGAACACTTACACAGTTGGAAAAATCATCAGAATTGTCACTCTTAGGGGTGAAAAAGAAGTATTGCTGACTGCCAGCGATGGTACAGAAAAAAATAACCTTGAATTTTGGGATGAAGATAGTATTTTCTTACAACTTGATAAAGGTAATAACTTTTTCCAATTACAGGCTGATTCCGGTTCTGAAAATATGATTGGAACTGTAAGAATTAGTCCAAAAGTATTAGGAGTATAAGATGCAAAGAATTTTACTCACTTATCAATGGTTGGGTGATTTCAACTATGCAAAAGCAAAAATTTTTGATGGCTTTGAGTCCCTAATTATTTACGAGAATTATGGTAAATGTAACACATTTGAACTTGATGTGCCCTTTAGCTTTGAAAACAACTCTATCTTCAAACCAGAAAATGTCTTTAAATTTGATGGTGTTTACTATTACGTTGATGATGTTTCAGGTACAAGTGATAAGTTGAAAGTTTGCGGGAAGTCTTTAGCTGGTAAATATGATAGTCGGATTATTGACAGGACGTATATTGCCAGTAAAAGTCCTGCTTTAATTGCTTGGGACCACATTAATCAAGAAATCATAAACCCTGGAAACTATTCAGACATAAATGGCTCATATAATGGAGCAGATAGAAAAATAGATTATCTCACTTTATCAATTGCTTCAGATTTGGGACTACAGTCTATTGATTATCAAAACTCTTATGGCGAAGTTCAAAAGCAAGTTGAAACACTGTGTGAAACTTATAATTTTGGTTTTAAAGAAGTTGGAGCAAAAGGGGTTGTAAGCAACCAAATTCAATTTTTTAAGGGTAGAGATGTCTCTAAATGGGTTGTCTTTTCTGATGATTCAGACGGTTATGAAAACCTTAATGAGGTAGAATTTGAACATTCTACTTTTGATAAGAAAACAGTAGCTTATGCCTTTGGAGAAGGAGAGGGCAGTGACCGTAAAAAAATTGTACTAAATCCAACAATCAAAGGTTTATCCCGAAGAGAATTATACGTAGATGCTCGTGATTTGCAAAGTAGTGATGGAACTACTACAATTCCGTCAGCAACCTACAATAATATGTTAAAGGATAGAGCTAACCAATCCTTAGCTGATAAAAAAGAAGTCATCACCTTAAATGGTGATTTTGTCTTGACATCTAAGTTAGTACAGTTTGGGCGTGATTTTTTCGTCGGTGATACTGTTAGATTGACAAGTAAAAGATATGGGGCAGCTAAAACGGCTGTTATTTCCCAAGCCAAAAAAACTTATAACGATAAGGGAGAGTATTTGGAATTAATTTATGACAAAGAAACTCCCACAATATTTGATATTTTAGGGAGGAATAAATGACATCAAATGAAAAATCTTTCCCATGGGATGACCACAATGGTGACCGTGAATATAGTTCTGATGAATTTGCGGAATTTTTCTCAACATTGTTTAAACCAGGGGTAGTCGCGACAGCAAACTTTGGAACAGGTTTACAGATTACAGAATCCGCCAGTTTGGGAATGCGTGTAAAATTTGGTTCTGGAGAAGCTTTTAGTAGCTTTGGGCGAAACTATGTTCATGATAAGGATGAAGAAGTGACCGTTCCAATTGCAAGCACATTGCAAGACAGAACGGATAGCGTCGCCATTCAATTCAATAAGTCACAACGTGAGGCTTTTTTTGTATATAAAGAGTCTGATACAACAGTGACCAGAACAGATAGTATTTTTGAATTACAAATTGCGAAAATACTTGTTCCCAAAAATAGTACCCAGATTACTAATGCAAACATCACGGACATGCGAGCTAATGAGAGTGTCTGTGGATATTTTAGCCCTCACGGAAAACTTAACACAGGAGATATCACTGCTCAATTTGTCGCATGGTTTAATGATTTTAAAGGAAAATTAGGCACTGATCCCGCTACAAATTTACAACTTCAAATTACTGACTTGAATTCAAAAGTAGTCCATAATACTGGAGATGAAACAATTTCCGGTAAGAAGACATTTAGTGAAGTAGTTGATATGCCAAAATTTGCGGATTCTTATGTTGCATTTTTTGCAAATAAGGGAGGTGGAAATGTAGTCACATTTACTGCACCTTGGGACTGTATTGCAGAAGTTGAACTCTTTTATCATGGCTGGGGATATAGTGGTGGAGAATGGGAAATCGGAATTACTACTCCCTCCGGATTAACTCAGATTTATGAGGCAACAGGATATACTAATGGGCATAATAATCAAGCTATGGCCATGCCTACAAAGGCTATCTACTCCGGGCTCAAAAAAGGGCAACAATACACCTTTGATAAACGTGATGCAAGCGGAAGAGCCGGGGGTTCATCTCGTCCAATGATGATTGTAAAACTTTATCGGAATTAGAAAGTAGGGGGTATGGATGCATTAGTACAACACGCCTTGGTTGTCGTGAAGGACATTATTGATAATTGGGGAGCGATAACAGTTGTTTCCGTTATTATCGGGAGTGGTTATCGGCTATTAAATAAAAAGCAGGAACTTAGAGATAAGGCTCAGGAAGACCAGCTTTTAATTATGCGCCAAGAAATTAAACGCATCGAATTAGGAGAAGCAATTCATCATGATTACGGTCTGCAAATTGTCAGTGGTATTTTTGATGAATATACAGCGTTAGGTGGCAATCACTATGCTCACGAAATTTACGAAAAGTATAAAAAGGAGAAAGAACATGAAAACATTTTTTAAGGATTTAGCAGAACGTGCAATAAAAACATTCGCCCAAGCAATGATTGGTGCTTTGGGTGCTGGGGCTACTGGCCTAATTGGTGTTGACTGGATTCAAGCCCTAAGTATCGCAGGGTTTGCAACATTAATTTCAATTTTAACTTCAATTGGAAGTCTAACTATTGGCGATGATACTGCAAGTTTGGTTAAAACTAATGTAGAAGTCCAACCTGACATCCATAAAGATATGGACCATGAATTCACAGAAGGAGGCGAATAATGTCAAGTATTGAAAATATGATTGCTTGGATGCAAGCTCGAAAGGGTAAAGTTACTTACTCGATGACTTCACGAATGGGTCCGAACAGTTATGATTGTAGCTCGTCAGTATTTTTTGCCATGATTGCTGGCGGATTTCTGTCAGTGGGTTCAATGGGAAACACTGAAACCTTGTTTGGAATGTCTGGCACAAAACTGAAGGAAATCAGTCGAGGAGAAGTACAACGTGGGGATATTTTTATCTCAGGCACTCCTGGCGGTTCAGCTGGTTCAGACGGACACACAGGTATTTTCCTAAGCAATGGTTCATTCATTCACTGTTCTTACACTCACAATGGAATTGCGGTTGATACGAATGATGCTTATATGAGTACTCGCTTACCACATCACTTTTATCGAATTGTTGGTTCAGCTTCAGCGAATACTGACAGTAAACCTCAAATGGTTACATTAAACGTTGATGGTCAGTTTGGAAATGCGACAGCTAAAAGATTGCAAGAATACTTTGATACAGCTGGTAAAGATGGAGTAATCAGTCACCAGTACAAACAAACTTTCAATCAAAATATCTATGCTGCACAGTTTGATTCATCACTGACAGGTTCTAATGTGGTCAAAGCATTACAAAGATTCTTAGGAATTGGCCAAGACGGACTGTTTGGACAAGCTACGATTAAAGCCTTGCAAAAACATCTTGGAACAACACAAGACGGAACAATTAGCCCAGTATCTGATTCTGTGAGAGAATTGCAACGACGATTAAATACGAATAAACTATAAAATTAACCCCGCTTCGGCGGGTGTTTTTTTGATTTATTTTTTTGTAGGGACAAAATAGGGACAAGTTACCTCTAAATGTTGATATATAAGAACAAAAAAATCCCAGATTGGGACTGCATTTGAAATTACATGAAATTAAGTGAAT
>ERZ794966.101-NODE-101-length-16233-cov-12.999691_pt1 | contig 16233 bp, 32 predicted proteins | sample MGYA00375743_ERZ794966 | MGnify/ENA primary metagenome ERZ794966 (study PRJEB30138, sample SAMN05968713) | food fermentation metagenome | isolation source: fermented_meat | host: spontaneous_fermented_meat_time_40_second_replicate;spont... | place: Italy... | reverse complement strand
TCGCTCCAATAACCTTGATAAATGTCTGCCTCGTCATAGTCTTTAGGGTCTGCACCAATATAAAAGAAGTTATTTCCGGCGTTTGCGTCTGCACAATCTTTTGGCAAGATTTCAAATTCCATTTCATGAGTTCCTTGTTCGTTGTCAAACTCACGAGAATATCCACTTGTATTGACTGCTTTATAAACGAAAACATCTTCCGACTTGTCGTCGCCCATTTGTCTAGGGTGTATAGTCAATGTACGACCATTCTCACGCATTGATGTTCCGATTGGTGCATCTGTTACCCACTTGATGTTTCCTTCTTCATCTACACCAGTATAAGTACCAGTTAAGACTGCACTCATTAATTTAAGTGTCATTGCACTAGCAGCAATTGTGATTGTTCCATTCCAACCAGTGATAACATAGTCGTAGTTAGTTTCTGAAAAGTCTTTGATTACAATATCTTCTGTTTCTGGCTCTAGTGAAATCTCTCCACCGTCTGCTTGTAAGTATGATCCATCTTCGCATAACTTACCATCAAATCTAATTTCTGTTGGTTTACCTTCATCGATAATGAAGTCGGCCATACCAAACGTGTACTTTTTAGCTGTTGCACCTTGTGCTAATGCCATGTCAATTCCTCCTATTCGCAACAATCTGGATAGATTAGTGCGTTAAAATTTAATGTGTAAATCATCTTGTCGTCAATCACGCCAACTCTTATTGGCTCGCTTTCTGCGTATATGTACTGAACAAAGATACATCTATCAAAATGTTTCGTTTGCACATTTAGTATACCATGTATTTTATCCCTAACGCTATACGCTGTGCGTTCTGCCAATTCAAAGTCGCTGTGTTCAATGACAATTTGGTAATTCATGTGTCGTGCGTTAGTGTCGTTACGGTCTGGCATATCGCCACCATCATAATATACTGCACCATAGTTTCCGTTGCTACTCTTATAATCTATCGTCCACTCTAGGTAATCAAATTCATCTACTAATTGATTTCTAATGAAACGTTGTATCATGTCTAAACCTCCCCAAATACTCTATCTATAGCTCGGCCCATAGCCGTTTCCAAATGAACGTCTGTAAGCACTATGGCATTTCTTAAATACTTGCGTCCGGGTTGGTACCCTTTAACGCTCGGCTTATCTCTGGTCTGTTGACCTCTACCGTTTACATAGTAACCCGGTATGTGAACGCCTTTATCGTATTTATCGCCTAAACGTGTCGAGTTTAACTCGTGTACGTATGTGGCATATTCCATGTTAGTACCTACATAAACTACAAATGAATTGCCTTCTTGTTTTACCTTACTGGCTGTTATGCTATTCTCTAGCTCGCCACTATCTCTAGGCGCTAACTGTCGGGCGTATCTTTCGGCCATCAACGCTACTTTAGATAGTTCTTGCATCATCACTCTTGAAAATCTTTTAGGAATATTACCGATGATGTCGGCGAATTCTTCAAAGTTTTCTAGCTCTATGTGTATGCCTAGCTGCTGCTTAGCCATTATACATACGCCTTAATGAATGATGTCTTGCCTGTCACATCTTGACCGTATTCAATCTTTTGTACGGCTCTTGTGAAAGGTTGGTTGCTTGGGTCAACATGAGTAATACGTGTATTAGTGTCAATTAGTGAGTGAATTTCTTCATATGGTATATAGATTTGCGCCTCTGACGTTCTGCCTTCGCCGTCATTGGTGTAGTAATTTTGCAACTTGTATCTAACGTGTGCCGGTACTTCTATTTCTTCACGCAATATCTGACCGTATTCATTCTTGGTAATCTTACCATCTACAAGTTTAGGTAACGCAAGCTGTACCTTGTCATTGTAGATAACTATAGGGTCAAACAAGCGTGCCAAACATTCCTTTTGTCCGTCCTAATTGCGCATCAATCATACGCCAAACATAAGGGTCGAACATGCTATATTCACTGTCCTTGAATGTAACGCTTGCGTCATTTATAGAACGGCTTTTCAACCCTTGTTTATGGTATACATCAAAGCCACTTTGAGTGGCCTCGTATTTGTATATCATTTGTTTGGCAATCATGCGCTCACTGATTTCGATATTAGGATAAAGTGAATGTATATCCTCGTAAGCGTCAAATAGTAACGCTGTTAGTTCTTCATCGCTCACGTCTTTATACATTTTACTTTCGGGCAATGCTTTCGCATATTTCAAAACCTTATCTTTATCAAACATCTGTAGCGCCTCTATTCTGTGGAAATATTAACAGATTTAGCGTTGGCCTCTACTTCCACATTTCGAGGCGCATTAGGGTGTAACTTCCCCTGTACTTTCTGCAAATTCTAAAATTGAAATACCGTTAACGTTTTTAAGCACTGGAATAGTTACTTGACCAACGATTGTTTTTGCATTTGGTGCATCTTGTGTTTTGATGTTTACAACGTATTTAGTTGGTTGGTAGTCACTTTCAACTGCCGGTCCAATTAAAGTTTGTCCTAGATTTGCTGCGTGCATTACTACAGTGTTATCTGGCATATGTTGTACTTTTCTATCTTCCGTAACGCCTTCAATAACTGTGTAGTTATCGTCGATTTCTAAAGTAGGTAAACCTAATTCAGTGAATAACTCGAATAAATCGCTGTTACGTAATAATTTTTGAGCGCCGTCTTGGCCATATACTTGTAAAACAACGTTAGGATTACGTTTGATTTTAGCGAGTGTACGTGAGTTCATAACCATAAAGTCTGGCGTAGCCATGCCGTTGTTCTCTTTGTAAGCATCTAATTGTTCGAGTAACTCTTGTAATGGATTACTGTCGGCACTGTCTAGCGCTGCGCCTTCACGTTTTGAGCCGTCTGGTAAATCTAAATCAAACTCAATTTTAACTTTAGATTTAGGGTCCTCGTAGTCAAATTTACCTTTGTATACGTAGTTAGCACGTAACAACTCTTTAGTGTCCTCGATACCTTCATCAAGATTAACGATTGACTTCATAGCGTCAAGGATAACCTGTTGTTGTTCTTCTGTAGAACGTGGTTTGTTATAAGCTAGTAGTTCTTCTTCTGTGTAGAAATAAGCGTTTGCGATTTTAGTTAACTCTGCCATACGTTTCTCTACTTGTGGCTTGCTCTTGATTGGTGTTTCTGCATCGAAACCAATAATTGAGCCGGCTTTGATTGCTGTATCACTTACCACGTTATATACTGCGTTCTTGTCGAACACCGGTTGTTCTGGAAATGCTGCTGCCAAACGTCTAACTTTTGGCGACTCTGCGTTTTGGATAACCGTCTGTAAGACTGTTGGGTTTAAATTCTTGTCATTAATAATGTCTGCCATTTTTATATATCCTCCTTATGTACTAATGTACGTTGTGTGTCGTTAAACAGTTTTAAAAATTATAAATCAAAGTTGATACGGTTTTTAACTGCGTCTTTAAAGTTATCAGTTACACCGTGTGTTCTTTCTTCCCACACGCTACCGGCAACTAATCCACTTGTAAGTTCGTTAACGGCTGTGTCCTCAATGCGTACAGCGTGAACAGTTAACACGGCACCTTTCATTGTAGCCGGTGTGTCCTCTTGTACTAAATGGAATAAGCCAGTTTCTTCATCTTCATATACTGCCGTACCTTGTGCTACCACTTGGCCTACACTTAACTCTGACGAGTCTAACGTGATGTTACCGGCTGTATATTGTAAATGATTACCTGTGATTAAAAAGTCTGGTTGGTAATTTTCAAATTGAATTTTTTTAGGTTGTAAATTCATTTTATTTTGCCTCCTTGTTATTAAAAGATAATTGCTATAATTATATATTACTATTTCTTATGACAAAATGCGACAATGATTATTATTACTTATTACCATTGAGAATGTTTGCCCATTCTTCGCCCATCGCTACAAAATCATTTTTGCCTGTTGTTCCGGCTCCTTGACCTTTACCAGTTCCGTATTGCAATTCATTGCTTTGTGGTTGTGGTGGGTCTTGTGGGTCGTTGCTTGGGTCGTCTTGTGGGTCTGGGTCTTTAGTGCTTGAAGGGTCAACATCGCCATTAAAGTAATGAGGTTTTTTATCCCTAACACTATTTAGCACATCATCAAAGTTTGTAATGTTGCCGTCGTCGTCATACTCGAATGAGTCACGATTGATAAAATTCAATACATCGTCCACATCGTGTGCGTCCTGTACGTTCTTGATGATTTGTTTATCAAGTTCGTTAGATTGTATTTGTGACTTTAAGTTGTCACGTTCTTTCGTTGCCTCGTCATATTTGCTTTGCAACGAATTAATTTTATCTTGTGCGTCCTTCACGTCCGTTACTTGGTCTTTCAAGTCGTCACGTTCTGACTTCAAGGTTTTAACCTCGTCATCTTTTGAGGATAGCTTATCTCTTAGGCCGTTAACCGTCGAGCCGTGTTCATCTAGTATTTTGTCGATGACCTCGCTATCTAGTTCTAGGTCTTTTAAAAATTGTCTTTTCATTTTGTAATCTCCTTTACATTTGTTAACACTGTTTTATCAGCTAGGATTGTGTCCCATGTTAACGTACATAGGTAAACCACGCATCTTTTAACGACGTATGCAAGGTCAAGTAATCAACCGTTATTCTTATTCAACGAACGCATTTGCGCTTGTATTTCTTGATAACGTTTTGAGTTACTTCTTTTCATTCTGCGAAATGCACCAATTGTTTTTGGTGCGTCATCGCCTAGTACACCTTTTATTTTATCATATTGTTTCATTTCTTGCCTTGCTTTTCTACGTGCATCTTGCATTTCTTTGTACTTTCTCTTTTGTTCTGCTGTTCTGTTGTCCTTAGATGGGTCAAACTGCTTGCTTTCTTCTATTTTGGTATTGATGTCCTCTTGTTCTTCAAAATCGATTACATAAGGCAATATGGAGCATCTACAGTTAGGGTGCAAAGGGAATATGTTTTGCACATCAACATGTGGAAACCTATCATCGTTACCATTTACACTAAAGACTTTATGATGATAAGCACCACATATCGGGCATGGGTCGCTCGCACCGACAACCTCGTACAAATCTACGCCGGCCTCTTGGTAAGTATTTGAGTGCGCTTGTATTCTTGCTGTGCTTGTCTTGGTCCGTGTTACTGTTTCTGCGTAAAAATCTAACGGCAACTCTTTACCATCTACGGTAGTGAATGAGGTCAAACCCTTTTGCAAGAAATCATCATACACACGCTTAACTGTTTTCTGTCTTGTGTTACCGTACATTACACCATCTGCAATATCCTGTTTAACATCATCGAGTGTGGACTCAATGTTATTAATCAATCGCTTGTTAGCTGTTCTGTATGCTGCCCTCATATCCAACATAGTATCTTGTAACAGATATTCAAGTGCGCCCTTGTGTACAATACTATCAAGTGAGGTGCTAAACTTAACACCTCTAGCATTTAATAGTTTGATTGCATTAGTCAATTCTTGTTCATACTCGTTCGCTAAATCATCGCCCACTAATTCCCTAACGTCTGCCTCGCTTTGTTCCATTAGGTTATTAATGTTACGTATCATCTTCTCTTTTTCTCGTTCATCTAATATGTTTCGTGTCGCAATAAGTAATGCGATTTGTTCTTGCAAATACAATACCATTTCTTTGACTTGATTAATCTTCATGTTCTATCAGTCCTCAATTGGGTTTCCGTCGTCATCTACATGTTGACCGTCTGCATTACGATTGTCATTAAAGTTAAATGCTGTTTGATTACCACCTAATAAACTAAAACTATCTGATGTAGTCTTTTCTGCCTCAATCTTTTCTAATTCATTGGCTACCCATCTGTCTGACTTTTCCGGATTGTTATTTCTGATTGTTTGTTCTAATGATTGAGTGCCAGATTGATAAGATGTGTTGTTCATTTCTCTGCGCTCTTTGCTTGTGACTGGTAGCATTTCAGATTGTTTGATGTCTGGCTGTTCAATCTCGATGCTGCCATCAACTTGACTGTATAACCATAAACAGTTTTCAAAACCACGTTGGATAAATTGAACGTATTCATCACGTAACTTCTCGGCTTTGATAATAGATAAAAACAAATCATAGAATTTAGCTGTACCACTTTGAGCGTAACTTGTTTCATCACTGAATAAGTCGACTGCTTTCTGTGAGGTCTGCGTTTCCATTAACATAATTTTGATGATGTCTTTAAGGTAATCTATATCGCCAATGCGTGACGTATCAATTTGTAATACCTCAATCTTGTGGCCGTCCTCGTCAATAGATGTTACTTCCAAATCTCGGTGGTCAATCTTGTTAGGGTCGCCATATCTTTGTTCTGCTCGGTCTTGTATTTCTGCAAACACATCTTTAGGAATTGCAATACGTGGTCGACCGTTACGTTCAAACACTTGTGCCGTTCTTGTAAGCGTCCAGTTAACCTCGTCTTGTTTCCCCTCTTGACCTTTGATTGCACTGTTACCCATCTTATTCATAAACGTTGGCTCATATGGTAAGTAAACAAACAACGTCTTTGTTCTGTTCATAAGTTTGTATTGTCTATTAGGTTTATTGATATTGATAAGATGCTGTATTAATTCTTCATCTTCCACTACCGATAACTTAGCACCGGAATTATAAGTGTATAAAGTATGCGAGCCTTCAACATATCCCTCGTGTTCTACTTCTTCATGAACATGTAAATATTGTTTGCTATCGTGTTCTAATACATATCGCATTTGGAACGTCACGCCATCATCTAATTCATAGTAAGCCGTACGTTCTTTAAAACAAATGCGTGGCTTGCCATTTCTTATTTCTGGTACTGCGACGATACCACCATCAATTTGCCACTGCTTTAAATTCATTGAGTGCCATTGTATTAAGTTGGTATTAAATGTTATATCGTCAATAACCTTTTGCTGTTTGTCCTTGCGCTCTTGTATTTGTTCGATGTCTGTTTCGTCTGCGTCTGGGTCGTATTCTTCGTAGTCCCTTTCAACAGTCGTCTTGATTTGTCCTAGTGAGCGATTAATAAACATCGCCGGTATGTCGACAATCATCTTACTTATGTTGGCCATTATGTATGGCACCTTCATATCTGCTGCTAACTCTGACCCATAATTCAAAGCGCCTACGATTTCGCCTTGTTGTATCAATTGCTTAGCTCTTGGAAATACTTCGTAATGTCGACCGTCGTACAAAGCACGATACATTTCTATTTGTCCGTGTGTGTTTGTGATGTCACTGTCTGTAAAACTATCTAATCTCATGTTGTACCTCCTTCATTATTTACCAAAGATTGACGCTAGATACCATACCACGTTTCTCTGTTTCCATTCTGTTAAGTGCTTGACTCATACTATCGACCATATCGTCATGAGCGCCGTTAGGAAAGCTCGCACATTCTTCGATTAAATCATAAGTGAATGTTTTGTCTTTAGGTAAAAACACATTACCACTTTCAATTTGTGGCGTAATAGCTTGCGCCCTAGCGACTTTACTTTCTTTAGGATTGATTGGTATAACGCCCGAAACTTCTCTTTGTATGGACGAGATAACGGCCGGACCGTTTGCTTTGTCCTCAATTAGTATTTCTCTAGCCTTTGGATATTTATTCTTCAAGTTCTTAACTGCTTGCAATGTAGCCGGGAAGTCCATTCTATCTCGAACAATGTCAATCAAGTATTTATCTGCACCCTTCTTGAGCCAAACACTACCGACAACAAAATCGCTTTTGTTACTTTCTTTGAATGTTAAGTCCCAACTAATTAGTATTTTATCAAACTTTTTAGGTACACGCTCATAGAATTGCCACCACTCACGCTTGAATATGTTCCCTTCACTTGCACTCGGTCTTTGTTGGTATAGTGATGCCCACGTTCTCGACCCGACTTCTTGTTTCTTTAGGTCTGCCCAATCTTTGTCGAAACCTAATCCAACACATAATGGCTCGTCAATCTTTCGACCTAATATATCGTCGTCATCTTCTGCAATGGCCGGCATGCGTATACGTTCCCAATTATAAGGGCTGCGCTGCAATAGTCTGCCTACGAAATCATCTTCATGCCATCTGGTCATAACAACAATAACGCTGCCACCTTTATGCAAACGAGTTGATAGGGTTGTTTCCCACTCGTCCCAAACTTTATCACGTATCTTCTGGCTTTGTGCCTCCTCGTTATTCTTGATTGGGTCATCGATAACTAATAAGTCTGCGCCTTCGCCGGTAATACTTCCCCCGATACCTGTCGCAATCATTCCACCTACGCCATTGTCTAGCGTCCAGTTGTTCACTGTACCATTGTCATTTGATAACTTTCTATCAAACACTAATTGGCCAAACTCAATCATCTTATTACGATTGAGCCGGCCAAATTTTCTCGCTAGTCCGTCACTATATGCCGAAGTAATAACCCTTTTCTCTGGGTTGCGTCCTAGATAGTACGACGGAAACGTTTCTGTTATGGTCATTGATTTACCATGTCTAGGTGGTAACTCAACAATAATGTATTTCTGTTCGCCTTCTGCGATGCCTTGTAAATGCTTTGCTATATAATCCGTGTGAGCGTAATTAGTAAATCGTCCGTGATGTACTAACTTTAGATACTCTTTATATTCACGACGGCACAATTCATAACGTGCCATCTGCTTTATTAAATCTAATCTATTTGCTGCCATACTAAACACCCTCTAACTCTCAAGTAAGTTGATACCTTATTTCCGTGACGTTACAATTAAACTACATCTAATCTACATCGTCGCCGGTATCTAGGTTAGCAAGCCTTTTAAGTTCTTCGGTAGATATGTCTTTGAACGTATTAACATTGGTGTTGTTCAATCCACCACTATGCTCGACTTGCTTACGGTCATTCCAGTCATTAGGCTTTCTATTCTTTAACCAGAATATCATTGATGTAGCGTCGCCTTCCATAGCTCTCCTATAAAGTGCGTTCTCTACTTCTCTATCGATTACCTCTTTGCCCCTTTTTACTGCCTCTGAAAACTGGGCGTGTTTGTTCTGCCACTCGTAAAAGGTACTTTCATTTATACCAATGTTATGAGCTATCTGCTTATTACTCAAACCGTCCCTAGCCCAACCTTGTACAATCGTCAATCCTTCATATGTCGTCCATTCGTGATACTTACCTTTGTTAGGGTGTACCCCTTGTCCTTCTGCCATTGTTATTCCTCCTCCCATGTGATAATCAATTCTTTAAAACCTTTATTATTAAATTCACACATCATGCTTTTATTGCCTAAATGCGTCGCATAATCAATTATGGCATCTGATATGCTTTCGTTTGATTTTATATTGCCACTCTCTTGCTCCTCTATAAACTCTACTTGGTACGGCTCCACTACAATAAGTCTGTTATCGTATCTGATTGTGGCTACTGGGTTTTGTACTTGTGCTGTTATATTGCCTTTGTCATCTACAATTGGTCTAGTGCCTTGTGTGATACCGTAAAAGTCACTTTCTTCAATCTTGTATATGCGTTTGGTTTCTACACTCATTATTTATCCTCCTTAATCGTTCCGTCTTTATTCACTACAGATAACAAGCCTTCTGGTTGTTCTATATAGGTGCTATCTGCCTTAAATAGTTTCATTTTACCATGTGTAGCATTTAATAGCCTAGTTTGGAATGACTCTCTGCCCTTTCTCTCCATAATATACTCTGGCATTACAATCCCCCTCAATAAAAATTATTACTTACTGTTGTTGGTCTAGTAGGCAATGTTTTATATTCCCACCACTCTAGGCCGTCATATTCATGGCGTTCTAACCACCAGTCATGTCCTACAACGTATAAATGTTCTTCTACTTCTGGTATACCAAATCCACCATCATAACTAAAATCAAGAAACGCTTTGAATTTCTCTCTTGGGTATTCTACTGCATCATCACTATTAAATAATTGACCAAACCAAACAACATCACTTTCAGTCTTGCCGTTTTCTTTAAGTATATCTAATGTTTCGTTATATAAATTTCGCAATCTTTACACCTTCTAACCTAGCCTCGTATTCATTACTTTGGGCAATCATCTTGTATGTGCTAAAGAATCTACCTATATCGGTATCTTTGTCGTACTCTTTTGGACTTAACAACATTCTGCCATCTTCTAACACCATTACGACTTTATGATTACCTTCGCTGTTCGTTACAACAAACCCTCTAACTCTTGACTCTATATGTTCTACCATTGCGCCACTTTCTATATTTGCTAATCTTGGTTTGATATTCATATTAAACATTTATAACACCTCTATTTGTTTTTTAATTCCTTCTCACGTTTAGTTCTTTGTCTTTTAAGCCTTAGGTAATACAACGCCGAAACAATAACCTCTGGCTCTGCATTTGCATATCCTGTCTTATGTAGCCACAAGTTCTCGCCTGTTTCGATAAGCATTAAGTTAGATATATCAAAATTCATTTCGTTACCATCTAAACTTAACACCATCATTTCTTTAGGCTTTTCTCCATAATGTTGTTCCCAAACGATTACTTTTTTAGCCTTCCAATTTTTACGGTAGTATCTGCCATCGTCCCTAACTTTAATTAATAACTGGCCATTATTGCTTACTACTTCTGTCCCTATAGGATTGCCCGGATTGTAGTAGTTTGTATGCCCTTTTTCAAAACGTGTACTTTCATTCGTCAATCCATTACTCAATCCATGTCTAAAACAATAACCTTTTATATGTGATTTGGTTTTATTAGTGCCAAATTTTTCATTGAACATGTCTTTGAGGTCAACATATTTGATGTCTTTTACATTCTCTCTAATGAATTGCCCTTGTTCTTCTGTATACTTACCCATCTTTATTTTCTAGCATTGATGGCACGTTGTTATCTGCATTTATACGTTCGTCAACAAACTTCTGACTGTCTAACACCAAACGACCATTATTAATGATCTGTTTCGCTACATTTTCAATAGCCTTACTGCGATTGATTTCTTCTTTCAATGCCTCTCCTTGCAATTCTTCATCGTTTAATCGCTCTATTTGTTCAAATAAATGGTTGTTTAGGTCTGTTAAATTATTTCTCATGTTGTCCTCCTAATAATAGCAATGATATTCTTCTTTTTGTTCGTCGTAATACAATTCTCTGGGCGTTACATTCGGTGTACTATCCATCGAGTAATACGCTACCCTCTTTTTATCCACATTTCCATAAGTTGGATTGACAACTGCCATTGTTGCCATGTTTACGTAATCCCCACTTATTTCTATGACCGGCTTACCCTCCACATACTCTTTCATAAATCTTTCAAGTTCTGATGTTGGTATTTCGTCGTTGTATATAGTGAAATTCACACCATTAATAGTTGCAAATTGTAAGCTAACTATCCCTTTTACCTTTTCAGTTTTCGTCATCATATAAACGTCGGTTATACTTTGTTTGTATAAATGGCCATCACTTTTGCTATATTCAGAAACTTTAACATTTTTTAACACATCTGTTTCAATCATGGTTATGCTCCTTTATATCTGAAATACTCTACTGTCGATTGATATTCTCCACTCGTAAATACATCTTCATGTACCTTATATAATCTATAATGATCCGCCGTGTAATATCTCGTTTCTAACGCCGTATCATTACCAACCGTCCTAACTCTTACCTCACGCTTATAGACTAGCTTATTTTTAACTCTATTCTCGCTATACACTGGATATTCTCCGACTAATTCCATGTTTTATGCTCCTATTCTCCATTGATAAACTTAATGTAGTTCTCGTGAGATACTACAAATTTATTGCCACCCATCTTAACAGCTTTTATTCTGCCTTCATGAATGTATTTCCTTAATGCTCTAACAGTTACGCCTGTCTTATCCGATATCTCGGACAATGTGTACATATCTTTTTCCATGTCTACCCTCCTAGTTACCACTTTGTTCGTAGTAAATTACAACTAACTTACATATATTATACCATAAAACGATAAAAAATCACACAAAAAAAGCGCCAATCACGAGGACTGACGCTAATTCGGAGTAACCTTTGCTTTCGCATTGAAAGGAAAAACGTAATGTTAGAATATGTTGAGAATATCAAAGATTTAGGAAAAAGTATGCGTAACACAAAACCTATATATAGTTTACCACTCGGTATAAATTAAAGCAATAAGAAAACGACCTACTATCCAATATAGGTCGTTAACGTGCAAATTAATCATATGTAATTCTTTAATTGTTCTAAATAAACAACAAGTAAATGCGCTATATTTATATATTATCAAAAGGCATTTAGGTAATCAAACACAACGCCTTGACCACTCTTTATTTCTTTTGCATTTTCTTCAAACCATTCATAAGGTATGCTCTTACGTCCGATTGTATGTTGGCAATATGTAAAATCTTCAATGTCTATCTTGAAACACGTCTGATTAAATTTGAAAAATATCAGTAAAAAAGCCTCGCAGTTCATTTTTTTAACGTCTAATAAGTATCTTATTTGGTGTTTGCTAACTTTATCGAATGGAAATCGCTGCAATTCTATTTCTTTAGCGTCGAAAGCGACCATTTGACCATTATTCTTACACCCTATGAAGTCCACTGTGCTTTTTGCCTCATAAAATGCCTTGCCTGTCCTAGTATTGTAATTGATAGGCGTTGCGATCTTATCTACAATTGCTATGCCTTTGATCTTATACGTTCTATTTACGCCCTCTATTACTTTTTCTAACCATTTACCTCGCTTACCTCTACGTGTTCCCATTTGCTACCTCCTAAATAAAAAACCCTAACTAAATAGTTAGGGTAAACGTGAAAAGAATTGCTTGAAACAACCTTTGTTTTATTGTATCACTTTTGAATACCTTAACCAATATCAAAAGAAAATAAAATTATAAAAATTTATTGCGATAATAGTTAAAACAAAAATAGTTATCACTATTATGAAAAATATCGCCACATAATCTTTTCTTTTAAATGCTTTTTTGTATGTTGGCAAGGAGTCTAAAAATAAAACTAATACAATAGTCGACAATACGAGCATTAACATTTTAATTATTATCATTTAACATCTTCCTTGCTTTATCTTTCGCATCTTCCCTTGACGCTGCCTTTACAACGATGCACTGTTGATTAAATCTTGATTTTTCTACACTTTCATGAATTTTCCCTGTACTATCCATGAAATAATTCACAATATATTCATTCATTGAGTACCTCCAATTGGTAAATGATCGGGTAAGTGTTAAGCCACTTTGATTTTATCCCAATTGTGTTAACTCTTACCCTTTGCCCTACCTCGACTTTTTCTTGTATTCTTACTGTTTTCGTTGTGTTTTTGAATAACAACGTTGAGTTTTTAAACGTCTTATCATCATCTAAAACATAGTAGTAAGTATTTGATCTGCTATCATCTTTATAATGTTTTGTAACAGTTCCCTCGTAAGTCCTACTGTTCGTATAATTAACGATTACAAAGCCTGTAACACCTATAAAGCTTGCTATTAAAAAAATAAACAGTAACACGATACCGAATTTTTTCATAAATAACACCCCATTTTGTGTAAAGTTATGCTCTGTAATCAATTATACTTTGTTTTTAGATAATGGGTAGTTTTATTGTTGTAAACCTAATAATTATTTTAGGAAACACATCACTTCTTTTTCAATACCTCTTTTACTTTTTCGAGAATATCTTTTGTTTTAAAGTGGTCGATTTCGCCCACTTTAGATATATCCTTTTTCTGTGTCTGCCGTACCGTCTTGTCTTGCATGATTAACTCCCATTTTCTTTTTATAAGCTGCAATAAGTTCGTCTGTACTGTAATAAGTTTTTGAGTAAATGAAAGGTAAACAAATCACACCAATAACAGATTCATCAATTTCATTAGTAAACTGCCCTAAAATATGTCCTAATGTGTGAATAAAACTAATAGAACGAAACTCTGGTAATTCTTGTTCGTTTATTTGTTTTTCCATAGTTTTTAAAATCACATTTTTGTCCTCATCTTCTGTTAACGCAAGAAATAATTGTAAACTAAACGCTAAAAAATCAGCCATTTCATCTAACTGCACCTCTTTAGGTTTACCCGGTTTTTTCTTCCAATTCTTGAAAAATTCTAATGTATTGATCCATTCCGTAAATTCTATTATTAAAGCTGCCACTGTGTCCTCTAGGTTTTTGGTTTCTATTCTATCGTCAAACTCTTTTTGTATCTTTAATAAATCGTTTATTTGTTCTTTAGTTATGTTGTTTGTCATTAGTCGTTACCTCCAAATATTTCTGAAAAATGGTCGTTATCTGTTTCTAAATAAGTGACTTGGCCACCTGTAACATTAATATTTATTTTATTCTCTCCGGTTTCTTCATCTTCGGCCATGCCTACTTGTAAATATGCACTATCAGTTTGCAAAATATATGTTTCATTCTCTAAATCTAAATTTCTACCTAGTTGCTCTTTGATATCTGCTAATGCTCTCTCTATCATATCCATTATTTTTGCTCCTTTTTAAGTTCATTTTTCATCAAAGTTAACGTTTTGATATACGCTTTATAAGTTGGTTGGTATTTATTTTCTTCTTTCATACGTTCTTTGCGTTTTTCTTTGTAAAAGTATTCTATAGGCTCTGTATAGCCACTTGTTTGTTCTGTGTTCTTATACCTATAACCCATGCTGTATAACTCGTCTATTGCTTGCTTGTACGTTCTATGTACAAAATCGCTATGCGTCGTTATATCCTCGTTAGGCTCGTTAACATACTCGTGTTTTTCTTCTACAACTTGATACATAAATATTCTGTCGCTTTTCATCGTTGCCCCTCCTCATTTAATACATAAAGCGTTCTGTAATTGCTCACTTTGTTTAAACCTCCAAAAGTATCGTTGTGAAATATTGGCTCATAGATCACTCCAGATATAATACCGTAATCTTTTAACGATTGCACCATACTTTCGTCGTCATGGCCATAATATAAATGTGCTATATCTCTTTCGTCTAAAAACTCCATTAATTGCTTTTTGTTTAATGTAACCATACAGCCACCCCTTCATTCTATTTCTTCGATATCATCACTCAACTTAACTATATCTGCATCGGTATAGTCGTTTGTGTGATTTCTCATATCTTTGTGTATCGCATCTAATCTTTCGTCTAAATCTTTGATCCCGTCAAAATCTGTTACCTCTTTTTCAAACGTCATTTGATATCTAATTTTCATTGGTTGCTCCTTTCAAAATACAAAAATAGCGAAAATTTGAGTTACTGCAATAACAACAAGCAAAAATATTATCCAATACAATGCTGTTTCTGTTTCTTTAATACGCACTTCTTTTTCTTTTAAATCTACAATTTGCTTGCGTAGTTTTTCGTTTCTTCTCTTGATTTCATCACGTTCCCTTTTGTAACTTTCGCCCAATTCCTTATACACCTTACTAGATGTCCTAAAGTGTTTGATCGCACTATCTTTATCGGTTATTGAGTCTACTCTTTCTGGTTCGTACTTTTTCATTAATTCTCTTAAATCATCTTTCAATTCCTTGCTCATATATCATCGCCCCCAAACATAATAATACTACCTTTCATTTTCTTGGTTGGTAACATCAACGCTAAAACTACGATTGTTTCGCCGTTTTCTACGTTCATTGGCATACCTTCTGGGAATTTTTCCATTTGTTCATTCAATTGTTCCACTAACTCAATAGGTATACTTATTTTCCTTTGTTCACTTTCTGTAATCGCAATCATGTTTAGTGTTTTCATCTTTGATATTTCTCCTTCAATCCGTGAAATCGAATATGGTTTTTTGCGTTTCTAACTCTTGCTCATAGTACAAATTATGTATCGCTTTGTACTCTAGTATTTGTTTTTCTTGCCACTTTTCGTTAAGCGTTTCATAGATCGTCTTTGCTAGACCCCTAACAAAATATCTGTTGCCACAATCACGACAATAAGTAATATTAATTACCTTGCTGCCATCTTCTCTATACAAATAAAATTCATTCTCTTTAAAAGCCAAACTGCTCCCCTACTTCCATAATGTTTTTACAATCGCTTTATATGTTTTAAGTTGTACCTTTTCTAAATCTGTATTACCTTTGATAATGCTTTGCATCGCTGTGTTTGAAATACCGACCCTAAACGATAAAGCTCTTGTTGATATATTGAGTTCTCTCATACGATTTTTTATTTCTTCTAGGTCGTAAAAATAAATACCCTCCACTTTCAAATCCTCCTTTTACTCTTATAAATTAAGTTTACCATTTATAAGCGTAGTTGTAAAATATTTTATTTAAAAAGGGCGTTAAGCCCTTAAATGATTTTGTATAAATTACCTTC
>ERZ794966.91-NODE-91-length-17403-cov-9.783549_pt1 | contig 17403 bp, 14 predicted proteins | sample MGYA00375743_ERZ794966 | MGnify/ENA primary metagenome ERZ794966 (study PRJEB30138, sample SAMN05968713) | food fermentation metagenome | isolation source: fermented_meat | host: spontaneous_fermented_meat_time_40_second_replicate;spont... | place: Italy | collected... | reverse complement strand
AAAAACTTTCGCTGATTTTGGCGAAAGTTTTTTTGTCAGTAAATTTTTGTCAGTAGGTTTCTGTCAGTAGGTTTCTGTCAGTAAAAAAAATAATCATCAAAATGATGATTATTTTTTATTTTCTATGCGTCATAATCTAAGTTATCAGCATGACCAGAACCATTACCAACAAAGAAACCTGTTTTAGCATTGATTGATACTAAATACCGACCATCTGGTGCATAAAGATTGTAATAACCACTAACAATTCCGGCTGGGAAACCTTGGGAACCATTGGTTGTATGAATCGCTGTTGGAACTAAAATATAATTATCTCCTGTAATATAGCCGCGTTCACGGGCTTTATTCAGAACCATTTCTTTAATTCCAGCTCCCCATGTGAAAGCAGGATCATTCGTGTTGACTCCAGCTTGAGGTTGGACACGTGCTGCTGATACTTCTAAATTAACTCCGTTGCTACTCAAACCATTAGCATTACTACTTGTGCTGGCATTTGTACTTGAACCTGCTGAAGCTGCTGACGAAGGAGTCGTCGTAGAATTGCTTTGACTAGCTGTACTTGATGTAGAACTTTGGCTAGTAGCTCCTTGATTCGCTTTGGCTTCTGCTGCACTTGCAGACGCTTTAGCTGAACTTTCCTTAGCAACTTGGCTCTTAGCTAAATCAATGGCTTGTGTCAGTAATTTATTCAGGGTTTCATTGGTTGTTTTAGGAGTTTCTGGAACTTTTACATTTGCCACTATTTTAGCTGATGAATCAAGTTTTCCGTCAGTAATTGCTGCGCTAGTAAAGAGAGCATTCACTTTCTTAATCGCATTAATTTGGTCTTTTAGGCTTTCTGTATCAGAAACTGCATTTGACCATGCCATGGAATTTTTGTGAGCATCAACTAAAGTTTCAAGAGCTGATAACTTGCTAAATTGACTATTTCTCAAAATAGTATGTGATTTGTCAGTGAAAAAAGCATCGTATTGTTTCTGATATTTATCTAAATCACTCTGACTGCTTTGAGAAGTTTGAACCGTTTTCCCTTTTTGATGACTATTATATTGGGCAAATCCAATCGCTCCAGCTGCAATTAAGACAATTGCACATAGACCAATAATGATTGGTTTTTTACGATTTTTTGACTTTTCGTCAGTAATTTTTGCCGCATTTTCTTCTACTTTATCTGCTTTAAAGGATGTTGTTTCAGCTAGTAAGTGAGGTGAAACTGATTCAGCAGTAATAACTTTATCAGGAATATCACTTTTTGTCTCTTTTGGTGAATCTGTCACTTTTTCCTCAGCTCCCGATTCAAGGGCTTGATTATTTTCAGTAGAATCTTCTTTTGAATCAGATTTAATTTCTTCTGCTGGTTCTTCTGTTACTTTTGGTTCAACTTCTGATTTTTCGTCAATTATTGAATCAGTTTTAGTGTCAGTTTCAGAAATTTCTGGTTCACTTGGCTCGTCCATTGGAACTTCGTTTGCTGACATCATAACTGGTGCAGCAACTACCTTCTCATCTTGTGGACTTTCGGCTTCTTCTTCGTCAGTTGGTTCAGTTTTCTTGACTTCTTCAACTTGCGGAGCTTCTTTTTGCTCTGGCAAAGTACTGACAGGAGCGTCGACCATCACAACTGGATCTAAAACTAAATCATTTTTTGATTTTTTAGTTTCTTCGCTTTCCTTGTCAGCAACTTCTAAGTCTTTATTTTCTGCTGACAAATCAGAATCAGAACTGTCAGTAACTTTTTCAGAATCTATTTTTGAAGCTGCTAATTCATCATTCTCGTCGATTTCCTCTTTGGAAACTTCTTGAAGTTTTTCTGACTTAGCTTCTTTTTCTTCTTCAACCGGAACTTCTATATTTGTACGTTCTGCCTGAATGAATTCGTCCAAATTTTTACTTTTAGCTTCTTCAATTTCTCCACGGTGCTGACGAATATATTTATCTAAAACAGACTCATTTTCTTCATTTTCTTTATCAACACGTTTTGATTCTTCAACAATTTGCCCTACGGTAAAATCTTGTAAATCTTGAAGTTTCAAAGTTTTTTCACCAATTTGTTGCTCATTTTTTGGTTTATTATTGTTATTATTTTTATTTTTGTTTCTATTTTTTTTATTTTTGTTTGACATTTTTCCTCCGAATAAGATTCCCACAATTCCAATAAAATGGTGAATCAGACAACGAGAGTTGCTCAAACTCGTCTGAATTTTTACTGACAGCCGTCATCACTAAAATTTTTTTGTTTTAGTAATAGCTTTTTGTTCTGTCAGTAAAATTTATTTCATACGTTTTCCGAAATACATATACAAATCTGTTCTAAGTGTTCCGTTATATAGTTTGCGTTTTTTAGTTGCTTTTGCCCCATAATGCTTTTCAAAAGCGACATCACTCGTCAAAATGTATTTACTCCAAGTTTCTAGTGGCGCAAAAGTTTTACCCATTTCACCATAAAGAGCTGCAACAGCTTCTTCATCTTCCAAACGCACCCCATAAGGCGGGTTAGAAACTAAGACACCGTCAAGCTTATCAGTTCTAAAATCTTGAAGTCGCATTTGCTTATATTTTATCACATCTGAAAGGCCTGCCGCAAGTGCATTATGTTTTGCAATTTCAATCATTTTTCCATCAATGTCAAAACCTTGAATATCCAATTCTAAATCTGTACGAATTTGTTTTTTGGCCAAAGCTTTTTCTTGTTTCAAAATTTCTTCATCAAACCAAGGCCATGCAGTAAAAGCAAATGGACGATTCATTCCTGGTGCCATATTTAAAGCCAGCATTGCTGCTTCAATTGTAAATGTTCCAGAACCACAAGTAGGATCAACAAAAGCACGACGAGGATTTGCTAACCAATTGGTTAATAAAATAATCGAAGCTGCCATATTTTCTTTCAAAGGAGCTTCTCCTTTTTCTGAACGATAGCCTCGTTTAAATAAAGAATCGCCAGTCGTATCAATCAATACAGTTGCCATATCTTTATGTAAAGCAATCTCAATTGAAAATTTAGCTCCATTTTCAGGAATTGGAACACCTTCAGGACGATGATATGTCGTCTGTAATTTTTTGACAATCGCTTTTTTAGTGATACTTTGAATTGACGGCTCATTATGTAAAGTTGATTTCACCGCTTTAGCTTTGCTGACAGGAAATTGGTTTCCAAAAGGAATAAGCTCTGCCCAGGGAAGCGCATAAACATTTTCAAACAATTCATCAAATGTTCTAGCTTTAAATTCCCCAACTACAATTTTTACACGGTCAGCCGTTCTTAACCAAAGATTCGCCTTAGCAATTGTTGCCAAATTTCCCTCAAAGAAGACACGTGAACGGTCGTCAATCGAAACATTTTCAATTTCCAGATTACGAAGTTCGCGAGCAACTAAACTCTCTAAACCACTTGAAGAAGTTGCTAATAACTTGAATTTCTTTTGCATTTTTTAACTTTCCATTCTCTGCATAAAATGAACAGAGATAATTCTATCTATTTCAATTAAACACTATTTATCAAAAAAAGCCGAGGCTAAAAGCCCCAGCCTGTGTCATACAGTTTTCTATAAGCCATGTTTTGTTCCAGTTCAATTCACATTCGTGAATCTCCCCTTCGATAATCATCTGTCTGCCAAAATTCTTAATTTCAGCCTCGACCACGCCTTCATTTTGGCTAGTCAAGTGCCCCGACCATAAGTTTGGGTTGCTCGCTTGAGGGGTTTACCACGTTCCATTCTTAGAGTTTCCTCTAAGACTCGTCTCTATGGCACTTTTACAGGCTACTCACGCATATCAAAAGACTTAGCGTTTTGGCCAGCCGTTAGGCATGACGCTCCTACCTAGGTTTATTGTTTGACCTAGCACAATCACTGCGTGCATCTCAGCAACGCGCGAGCATGGACTTTCCTCACGATTTACAAAAAAATCGCGCGATTATCCGAAAACTGTTTTTATCAAAAATTAAGCAGAACAATAAAGTTCATTTACCAAAATCTTTGCCTTCACATCTTGTGAAGTTTGCAAAAAGGTTCATTGCTAAACCTAATGCAGAACATAAAACATTTCAATTTTATATTTTCTTAGTTGTTTTCACTAGCAATGCCGTTAGGTCCAAATACAGCTTGTTCTAAACGATTAATTCGTTTGAGTAAATCAAAATTACTTGGATTACGCATTTCCACTTTTGGTTTACTTGAACGTGCTTGAAGAATTTGGTTAGGGTCAAAGCGTTGTGTATCATCAAGATTTGCTTGATTTGGTTTAGAAACTTGCATTTCTAATTCAGCAATCTTTTTCTTCAAAAACTCATTTTCCTCTTGAAGACGCAAGTTTTCAGTCTGATAAGTTTCATAATCAGCAATAACGTCATCAAGGAGTTCATCGACTTCTTCTTTATCGTAACCACGCATCTTTGTAGAGAAGTCTGCTTCATAGATATCTTTAGGCGTAAATTTAAATGTCGGCATTTTTACCTCTTCATCATCATTATAAAATGTCCATTATTTATGATAACAGATTTTCAGTTTTTTTTCAAGGTCAACCTGATTAAAGTGATATCAAAAAGATAGGATTTATCAGCTGCACTTGTTTTTATATCAAAATCAAGTTTAATTAAATCAGAAAGTCCATTTTTTAAGGATTTAACGTTTAATTTTCTAACCAATTGATTGGCCAATTTTACAGGATAAGGGTGCATTTTTAAAAAGGCAACTTGTTGATTTTCTTGCCAACCCTTGGCTTGGAAAAGTTTGACTTGTAAATACAAACGATAAGAATTTGTCAAAATAGCTAATATTTTAATTAAATCTTCCCCTTGCAAGGTCAAATCATGGACTAAATCACGCGCCTCATCAATTTTTCCTTTAAAAATTAAATCAGTTAAGGCAAAAATATTATCTTGTAGCGATTTTGGGACGACTTTTTCCACATCATCAAGTGTCACTTCTCGCCCTAGTGCATAAGTTTGAACGAGGTCAATATTTTGCTTCATTACTGAAAAATTATCATTTGATTTGGCGGCAATTAAACTCAAAACTGCCTTTGGTAAAGGGCTTATTCGACTAAAATATTGAATTAATTCTTGACTCTTTAATTCTTGTGCTTCAAGCAAAGCTGCTTTAGCTTTTAATTTTTTAACAACTTTAAGACGACTGTCCAATTTTCCATAAAGGATTAAAACAAGTTGCGTAGTTTCCGGCGGATCATCTAAAAAATTTTCAAAGCGCTTCAACTGTTTTTCATCTAAAACACTTTTTTTAGCCGTTGTTAAATTAACCAAGTTTTCCAGGATTACCAACCGAGAATCTGAGAAAAAAGGGAGAGATTCCAAATCTTCAAGGGCTAAATCGCTATTACTAGGAGTTAAGTCATAATAAGCCTGGCTCAAATCCGTTGGCTCGAAATTAACCTCTGTTAAGAGTTGATTTTTCAATTCTCCAACTAGTTCCCTTGACTCACCAAAAATTACTAAAATTTGAGGGAGTCCTTTTCTTTTGATTTCATTAAATTCATCAAATACTGTCATTTTTAACTACCTCGTTACCATTTTTAAAGCAAACCCCAAGAGAACAAGGAGCAGGATGAGCAGAGCAAAACCTAAACAACCAACTTGAAAGAGTTTAGCAAAACTTGATTTTGCATTTCTAACAATTTCATTATCAGGTACGGCTATTCTCTCTTCCATTGATTTATATTTTTCATTAGAATCAAAAGTGACATAGCCCCCACTGATAAAGCCATCATCTTCCGTCATTTTATTTCCATACAAAGCATCATTCCATGTAATCGGTCGATACGCTTCAACTCCTGGAATAAATTTTTGTGAAGAAGTGATATTTTTATCTGCCTTTAATTCTTCATAAAGTGTTCTGACTGGGGCTTTCATGCCGCCTTTTAAAATCTCATCATCAGCAGGCCGATTCCAAAATTCTAAGCGCATATAAAGCTGGCCTAATATTTGTAAAACTGGTTCTTTGCGTTCATTTAAAACCAAAGCATCAGCTAAAACATTTTTTTCCTTGATTGAAAGTTTTTTATTTTGTTCATCTTCTCGTAAGATTTCATAGATTTGTAGAAAATAGTGACGATAATATAGTTCTTCACTCACTCTTCTACTCCTCCAATAAATTCTCCATCTGGACTAACAAGGACTTTACGAGGAGTCGTTCCTTTAGCAGGACCAACAATTCCCTGCGCTTCCAACTCATTCATCAAGTCAGAGGCGCGATTGAATCCAACTTTTAAAGCCCGTTGCAATTGAGCCGTTGAAGCTTTTTGAGCCATAATAACCATATTTCGTGCTTCTTCAAATAAGGGGTCACCAGATCCTGTATTTGAAGCGCCCGTACCAACTTGACTCTCATCTACCTCACCAGGGTCAAAGCTTTCGTCATATTGAGCTTCTGATTGGTCTTTAATAAAGGTCACAACAGATTCGACATCATCGTCAGATAAGAAAGCCCCTTGCAAACGAATCGGATGATTTTCATCAATAGGTTTAAAGAGCATATCCCCACGACCTAGTAATTTTTCAGCCCCATTAGTATCTAAAATTGTTCGTGAATCTGTTCCAGATGAAACAGCAAAGGCAATTCTTGAAGGAACATTTGCTTTAATTAGTCCAGAAATGACATCAACAGATGGACGTTGTGTCGCAAGAATCATATGAATCCCTGCTGCTCGAGCTTTTTGTCCCAAACGAATAATTGCATCTTCCACTTCTTTACTGGCAACCATCATTAAATCGGCTAATTCATCAACAATGACTACAATCAGAGGAAGTTCAAGCATTTTTTCATCTGATTCTGCATTATATCTTTGTACTTTTTCATTATAGCCAGCAATGTTACGGACGCCATAACGACTAAAGAGTTCATAGCGTTCTTCCATTTGGTCAACAACTTTTTGAAGGGCACGTGAAGCTTTACGTGGATTTGTTACGACTGGAATCAATAGATGAGGAATATCATTGTAAACAGAAAGTTCGACCATTTTAGGGTCAACCATCAGAAACTTCACTTGACTAGGCAAAGCTTTCATCAAAATTGAAGTAATAATACCATTTACCGCCACTGATTTACCTGAACCAGTTGAACCTGCAACCAATAAGTGAGGCATTCTTGTTAAATCAAATGTGCGAATTCCACCATCTAATGATTTACCAAGAGGAATTTCTAACAATTTGCTTGGATTAGTTTTGCCAGCCTCCCACATTTCGCGGAAACCAACCATTGCAACTTCGGCATTAGGAATTTCGACGCCGACTAAAGATTTCCCAGGAATTGGTGCTTCAATTCGGATATCTTTAGCAGCTAAGGCTAATGCTAAATCATCTGATAAATTAACAACGCGTGAAACTTTTGTTCCAGTCGCTAATTTGATTTCATATTTTGTAATTGATGGACCAACGACTGCCGATTCAACATTGGCACCAATCCCAAAAGATTTGAAAGTTTCTTCTAAAATACCAATATTTTTACGAACATTCTCACGTTCGCCTGATTGATTTTTGACAGGAACTTCTGCCAGTAAATCAATGGTTGGTAATTTATAGTTACCGTTATAGTTATTAGTATTTGAAAAATTGACAGGTTCATCATCAAGAGGAACTTCTGCTAAAACTGGACTTTCAGTTTCATTTTCATTTTCTTCAAAAGGCGCTTCTGGTATATTAATTGGAATTTCAGTAGGTGCTGAGGTAAATAATGAATTTTCTGCTGCCTCTGGAAGCTCTTCTCTTTCTGCTACAGCTTGTTTTTTTTCTAGCTCAGCAAGTGCTTTCGCTGCTTTTTTAGCTTCTGCTTTTTCGGCATGCTTTTCTTTCCATTTCGCTAAACGTTGATGTAACTCTTCACGCATTTTAGGGAAAAGTCCTGGAATCATGAGATAAATAGCAACTAACCAAAGTACTGCAGCAATAATATAGACACCAATGACTGAAAACAAGGCTTTAGCAGGCTCGGTGATTAATGCTCCAATGACACCTGAGCCGACAAAATGAATGACACGGCCAGCCATTAAATCAGACCAGATAAGATGAAAAGTTTCATTAAATCCTTGATGAAGTCGAATTTGAAAGACAAACATTAGGCCGATAAAAGTTAAAATAATGGCTGGAATAATTCTTTTATTTTCTTTTAAAACTTGCTTACGAAAGACGGAAATAATCATTAGTCCAGCAAGCAAGAGAAGAAAAACAATCGCAAGAGAACCAACAAACAAGCGGACAATGTTATAAAGTAAGACTCCGACAATTCCTAGGCGAGCAAGCGCAAATAAGATTAAAAGAAGCCCAACAAAAAAAGCAATCATTTTGCGTGTTGCGGCCTTTTTCTGTTGTTCTTTTTTAGTATTTCTTCTGGTTGTTTTTTTCTTTGCAGGCATTTTTTTACTTTCACTCATTTTTAATAATATTGACAGGTTTGTCAGTAAAATAATATTAATTATATTTATTTATTTTTATAGTTAACACAAACTGACAGTTCTGTCAGTCATTTAAATTCTTCATAAAAGAATAGATAATTCCACTTACAATTATATCATAAATTTGATACAATAAAATTATGGAAAATATCAATGATTATAAGGCTTTAGCCTTCTTCGATTTAGACGGAACGTTGCTTAACAGTCAAAGTAAACTTGACCAAGAAGTTATTGAAGGAATTCATCGGATTCGCGAAAATGGTGTTTTACCTTTCATTGCTACTGGCCGTGGACATTTTGAACTTGATGAAATCATGAGTTTAACTGGGATTAGTGGAGCGGTTGCCATGAACGGACAGTATATTGTTTTAGATGGTGAAACAATATATAAAGAAGAAATTCCGACAAGTAGTGTTGAAAAATTACTTGAGGCAGCAAGTCCTCACTCAGAAGCTCTTTCTTTTTATGACAGTCAAGGTTATTGGGTGAGTGAATTAACTGACTTAGCTAAAACCGCTTATGCTTACACTCATATGCCAATGCCACAGGCAGATGCTAGACGTTACCTCTCTCAGGAAGTCAATATGCTTTTGGTTTTGACCAATCAACTCAGTCAAGTTGATTATTATAAAGAACGCGTTCCTGAACTTAACTTTTTCATGAACTCTCCAAGTTCGATTGATGTTACAAACAGCACAACTAACAAAGGGACAGGAATTAATCATGTCAAAGAAGTGCTAAATTTCACTGGTCAAACTTTTGCCTTTGGTGATGGTCGCAATGACTTAGATTTATTCAAAGCAGCTGACCACAGAACGGCAATGGGAAATGCTGTTCCTGAATTAAAAGAGTTAGCCGATTTTATTTCTACAGAAAATACTAACCACGGAATCATCAATGCTTTTAATCATTGGGGCATCATGTAAAGTCTAATAAAAAATTACTGACAGAAAGTCTGTCAGTAATTTTTTTATTTATTTTCAAGGACTTCTCGTCTTCGATAGACATAAGCAAGAATGAAACAGAGGGCAACTGGTAAGGTCAAAATTAAGCCAACACCGTTAAAAACAGAGGCTACACAATAAAAGATACCAACAACTAAGAAATAAATTCCCCAACCTTTTTCTTTTGTCAATCTTGCAAAAGCCACCCAATTTAAAGCTAGTAAAGCGATTAAAATCAGAGCTGCAATCATTGCTGCGGTAGATAATAATTGCTTATCAAATCCTGAATCTTGAAGTTCTGTCATAATTTCTGAATTCTCTGGCATATAAATAATGGCCCAAAAACTAATTAGCCCAACAAGTGCCAAAATTGAAAAAATAATCGACCCTACTAGAGCAAAAATTTTTGATTTTCTCATTTTTTCTCATTTCCTTTTTGATTCTTTAATTATAACATTTTTAGACCAACAAAAAAATCCGCCTCAAATGGCGGATTAATGACAGACTTGTCAGTAATTATTCATTTACAAATTTACTGACAGAATATCATTATTTATTTTAAAGCTTGGGCAGCTGTGATAATTGCAAGTTTATAGACATCTTCTTCGTTACTTCCACGAGAAAGGTCAGAAACAGGTGCGTTCAAACCTTGCAAAATTGGCCCAATCGCTTCAAAATTACCCAATCGTTGAGCAATTTTATATCCAATATTTCCTGATTGAATATCAGGGAAGATAAAGACATTGGCACGACCAGCAACAGTTGAATCTGGTGCTTTTTGACGAGCCACCGCTGGAACAAAAGCAGCGTCAAATTGAAGTTCACCATCAATTTCAATTTCAGGGTAATCTTCTTTAACAAGTTTTGTCGCTTCTACTACATTATCAACATCTTCTGATTTTCCAGAACCTTTAGTTGAGAATGAAAGCATGGCAACTTTGGGGTCAATATCAAAGAGTGCTGCTGTTTCGGCTGAAGCTACAGCAATATCGGCAAGAGTTGGTGCATCTGGTTTGATGTTAATCGCACAGTCACCAAAAATATATTTTTCATTGTCATCACGACCACGAACCATAATAAAAGCACCAGAAACAGATTTTACTCCTGGTTTCGTTTTAATGATTTGAAGGGCCGGACGAACAGTATCAGCAGTTGAATGAATTGCGCCAGAAACCATTCCGTCAGCAATTTTCATATAAACAAGCATCGTTCCAAAATAATTTGGGTCTTTCAAGAGCTCTTTTGCTTGTTCTTCTGTAACTTTACCTTTACGACGTTCCACAAAAGTTTCCGTCATCGTTTCAAAACGTCCACAATTTTCTGGGTCATAAATCTCAAAGCCTTCAGGATTAATTCCACGTGAAATCAATGTTTCAGTGACTTCTTTTACATTCCCAATAAAGACAGGTGTAATTAGTCCATCAGCGTTAAGACGATTTGCAGCACCTAAAATACGTGCATCAGTTCCTTCAGGAAAGACAATTTTTAAGCCTTTTCCACTAATTTTTTGTTTCAGTGATTCAAAAAGTTCCATTTTGACAAAATCCCTTGGTTACAAATTTCTCATAACCCACCGCTTTAAGTTGCGGATTTCCTTTCTGCAATTGTTACGAATTAAGTATATCATACTTTCACAAAAAAAGTAAGCATTACCATTATTGCTATTTAAGGACAATTAGCCTTTTTATTTTTCCAATTTTTCACGAGATTCACTATCCAAAAACAAAAAAACTGTCATAGACAGCTTTTTTTAGTCGTTTAAAATGCTAGCGATTTTCGTCGTAATAATATCAACCCCAACAGTATTTGATACCCCTTCAGGAATAATCACATCTGCATATCTCTTTGTGGGTTCAATAAATTGATGATACATTGGCTTAACAGCATCTAAATACTGTGTAATTACTGAATCAAGAGTTCTTCCTCTTTCTTCAATATCTCTGCGAATTCGACGGATAATCCGCACATCGTCATCTGTATCAACAAATATTTTGATATCCATTAAATCACGCAAACGTTCATCTTCTAAAACCAAAATTCCCTCAACGATTAAAACATCAACAGGTTCTTGACGGTAAGTTTCTTGTGAACGCGTATGTTTTGCATAATCATAAATCGGAATATCAACCGCTCGTCCATATTGAAGCTCTTTTAATTGAGCAATTAAATAATCTGTATCAAAGGCTAATGGATGGTCGTAGTTCGTTTTTGTCCGTTCTTCAAAAGTCAAATGCGATTGATCTTTATAGTAACTATCATGTTCAATCATTGCAATTCGTTCATTTGAAAAAGTTTCTAAAATAGCATGTGAAACACTTGTCTTTCCACTTGCTGACCCACCAGTGACACCAATAATCAACGTTTTCTTCAAAATTAATTCTCCAAATTTTCTTCTATATATTCTACCACAATTTTTGAGCTTTTTGTCATCAACTGACAATTTTTTTACTTTTTAAGCGTTCACATCAAAAACTCTTAATTTTACTGACAAAAGCTCTTAATAAGTGACATGGAATCTTTGGAATTCTTATTTTTATAATTTATTTACTGAAAATTCAATAGTAGAGCAATGACCTTTAAGAAAAAATTTGATATAATAGAACAAGCTTTTAACAGAATTTTAGAATCTTCTAACGAATGATTCTGTCCACCTATAAAGGAGAATTTGATGCTAAAACTTGGAGTAATTGGTACGAGCTGGATTGCTCGCTCATTTATTGATGCTGCCCATATGACTGAAAAATTTCAGTTTTCTGCAGTCTATTCCCGTCGGCTCAAATCTGCTGATCAGTTTTCTGCCGATTTTAAAGACATCCAAAAATTCGATAATCTTGACGATTTTTTTAAAGCTTCACTTGATATTATCTATATTGCCAGTCCAAATGCCCTCCACTTTGAGCAAGCTAAAGCCGCAATTTTAGCCGGACATAATGTCATTGTTGAAAAACCTGCCTTTTCAAATCCTAAAGAACTGACGCAAATTATTAAGCTTGCTAAAGAGAATGAGGTCTTCTTCTTTGAAGCAGCCAGAAATATTCATGAACATTCATTTTCGATTATTAAAGACTTTCTTGCTGACAAAACAGTCAAAGGGGCAGACTTTACTTATTCAAAATATTCATCAAAAATGCCTGCTCTTTTAAACGGTGAAATCCCTAATAAATTTAATGCAAAATTCTCTGGTGGACTTTTAGCCGATCTTGGTGTATATCTTTTGTATGCTGCAATCTTTTGGTTTGGCAAACCACAAAAAGCAACTTATGATGCAGTTTTACTTCCGTCAGGCGTTGATTTAGCTGGTGTTGGAATTCTTGACTATCAAGATTACAAAGTTTCGATTAAATGCGCAGGAAATGTGAATTCATATCTTCCTAGTGAAATCTATACTACTGATGGAACTTTAATTTTGGATGGTGTTAATGCGATTACTTCTGCCAAATTCATTACTATGGATGGTTCAGAAACTAGAATCGACATTGAAGCTCCAAAACACTCTCTTTATGATGAAGCTGTTGACTTTGCCCAAATCTTAGAAAATAATGATTTTGCTGCAAGTTATGACCTACATCAATTTGCCCAAGAAGTTTCAGAAACTTCATACCAAATGCGTCAAAGTGCTGGCATTGTTTTTGATGCTGACAATAAATAAAGCTCATTAAAAGTTACTGACAGAAATATTTTGTAAGGCTGTCAGTAATTTATCTCTGGTCTCTTAGTTAAATTGGATATAACTACTGCCTCCTAAGCAGTGATTGCCAGTTCGATTCTGGCAGGGGCCATCTAATAAAAAAGAACACCGAATTCGGTGTTCTTTTTTATACTCAATCAATCCCAAACGAACTTGAGAGTTGATTGCTATGAGCCACTAAGTTTGATTTATTTATCAAAGATTTTAAGACGAGTTTTAATCAATGCTTAGTTATAAACAACCCAGCTACCAGCAGGAAGTTTACTTGCCATCGCAATTTGTTCTGCCAAAGTCATTCCAGCATATTCGCCATGACCTAGCAATTGGAAAGCACCATAAGCACCTGAACTTGAATTCACACTATCAATCCCACCATTTGATTCGTGAGTAATGATATAAGCCCATTCGCTAGCAGAATAGCCCGCTGCATTAGCTGTATTCGATGCCATATAATTAGCAAGAGCTTGGATGTCAACTTGTCCAGAAGTTTGGCTCATATTAAGCCCACCAGAAACACTTTGTGTTGCTTGAGTTGGTGCAACTGATGTAACTTTAGTAGGTTGTTCTTCAGCAGTTTTAGTTGTTGCAGAAACTTGAGTTGTTGTTCCTGTAAGAATGTTATTAACTTCTGTTTGGATTGCTTTCACATCAAAACCTTTACTTTGAAGGTTAGTGACACGAGTATCTCCATTTCCGTAGTTTCCGTTAATTACTTCTATAGCAACTTCATGAGTTGATTTAGGTGTATCCGCATGAGCGATTCCGCCCCCAATAAACATGAATGATGCAACTAATCCCGTTGAAATAGCAACTTTACTTAATTTCATTTAGACCTTTCGATTTCGCCACTAAGAACATTCCATAGGATTCAAACTGAATCCAGTCTATCTTCTATTAACATGGTTACTTCCCATACACATCATAAAGTCCGAACGCTTGTGTAGGATTACCGTAAGCAGTTTAACGTCATTGCACGCTATGGACGTTTAAAAATTCATTTCTCACAACTTATTGTGAGTTAAAAAACGATTTAACATCAGTAGTAAATTTTCTCCACCACTCATGAGAAATGATTATATTACCCGTTACTTAACCGAACCTTAAAATAAATGCTAAGAATCCCTCACAAAAGTGATTATAAAGCCTTTTCCTTCAAATCTTATTCTCATATTGTAGTATCTTTAGTACGAACTATTGGAGGCTTAAACCGTTCCCAAATCAATTAAAATTAGCATATTTTATATTTATCTTAACAAAGATTACTAAATATAATCTTCAAGTCTATGTTGATTCTTAACCTATAATCAGTTATAATTACAATAGAAATGAAAGCACTTCAGTAAAATGAGTAACATTTGTTAACGTTTTTACTTAAACTTTTTTAATATGATTAAAAAATAGAGAATTATTTTCTCAAAAAATAAATAAGTAAAAGCCGTAAAATAACGGCTGTTTTTATTCAAATTATATTTTCAGGAGTAGTTATGTCCCTCAAAAATTTTTTAGAACTCGTCGAAATAAAAACTAAAATCGCCAGTATTTTCCCTTACATTATTGGTTTACTTTTTAGTTTAAGCTATTTTAAAATGATAAATATTGGCCTATCTCTCTTATTTTTAATAGCTATGCTCCTTTTTGATATGACCGTAACTGCTATTAACAATTATCAAGATTTCAAAAAAGCCAAAGATGAAGATTATAAAAAGCAAGAAAATATCATTGGTCAAGCCAATCTTTCCACCCGATTGGTAGCTTCTATTATCTTGTTTATGCTTATTTTGAGCCTTTTTTTAGGATTTCTCCTCGCTTATTTTGTTGGCTGGCTTTTCTTTATTCTTGGTGGAATCGTCTTCTTTATTGGCGTTTTCTATACTTACGGTCCTATTCCACTTTCACGTATGCCTTTAGGAGAAATTTTTTCTGGTGGGACAATGGGCTTTGGAATTTTTGCAATGATCATCTTAATCAACAGCGCTCAATCACCTATTTTTAACCTAAATCTTGATTTCACAAACGACTCTTTTAGCTTTACTGGTAGTATTTTTGCAGCCATCGCCATGATAATTGCAAGTTTACCACTCATTTTTACCATTGCAAACATCATGCTGGCCAATAATTTACGTGATTTAGATAGCGATATAAAAAATCATCGCTACACATTAGTTTATTATATCGGTCGTCCAAACGGAATCAAACTTTTTCAACTTTTAATGTATTCTTCCTATTTAGCTATTATTATTGGATTTATCTTTAGAATATTTGAATGGCCAACTTTACTTAGTTTACTCACTTTTCCAATTATCAGAAAGAATCTAAAATCTCATGCTAGTCAAGTTCCAAGCCCTCGCAGCTTTGTTTATTCACTGAGAAATATGGTTCTATTTAACAGCGCTTATGCTGTGAGTCTGTTTTTATCAATCCTTTGGCAATATTTAAGCAAATAAAAAAAGTGATAGAATATCACTTTTTTATTTTTCATTTAAAACCTGACGAAGCTGTTCTCTAGCAATCACTTCATCTTCTCGTCTAATCAAAAAGGTCAAATAATCTCCTGCTTGTAATTCAGTATTCCCGTGTGGAATGATATCCTTACCTGAACGATGAACCGAAACCAGCAAACATCCTTCTGGTAAATGTATCTCTGACAACTTCTTACGATCCGCAACTGAATCAAATTGAACAATTGTTTCAAACATCATCTGCTTATCCGAATCATCAACATCAATTTCTTTTTCTTTCAACATGTTGTCTAATAAGGAATCATAAATTGGCTCAGATTGTAATAAATCAGCAACGACATAAGCAATTAAAGAGACAAGAGCCAGAGGAAGTAAATGGTCAAATGAACCAGTCATTTCCACCAAAAGAAGGATTCCAGTCATCGGTGCTCGAACAATTGCTGTAAAAGTCCCAGCCATCGCTAAAATTACTAGATTGGCAAATAAATGACTTGGAAGATGAAAAAGTGAAATAACAATTGTCGCAAAAACAGCTCCAAGACTAGCACCCAAAACTAACAGGGGAAAGAAAATTCCTCCTGGCACACCCGAAGCATAAGATACCATTGAAATCAGATATTTCCCAATGAGAATCAAACATAGAAAGGCTAATCCCATTCCTAAACTAAAGGAATCCATTAAACGATGGCCACTCCCAATTATATTAGGAAACAATAAACCAGTTGCCCCAACCACTAAAAAAGTAAGTAAAACACGAAGAAATGGACTCTTTATTTTCTTCATCAAATTTTGACTTGTGAGGAGTGTCCAGTTATAAAAAGCACCGAAAAATCCTAAAATAATTCCTAAAATAATAAGTAGCCAATAATTGGAGAGTTCAATTGAACCAACAATTTGGAAATGAAAAACTGGACCACTCCCAAACATTATTCGTGCAACCATATCAGCAACCATTGCTGAGGTCATACAAGTTAATAAAATCAATGGAGAAAAGTATTTAAATACTTCTTCCAAAGTAAACATGACACCTGACAAAGGTGCATTGAAAGCAGCAGATAAACCAGCAGATGCTCCAGAAGCAATTAGAATTCTTTTATGACGTTCAGTTTCAGCCAACCGGCTAGAAACCATCTGACCCATTGAAGCCCCAAGTTGGACTGAGGGACCCTCACGCCCCAGTGATAGACCTGCAAACATTGCTAAAGTCCCAGCGATAAATTTAGCAAAAGCAGTCGTGAACCAATTATTTTTAAAATAACCCTGTAATTGCCCTTTAACTTGTGGTATCCCAGAACCTGAACTCATCGGATATTTCTTCATAAAGAAAGTAACCACAAAAGCTAAGAAAGCCAAACCCAAAATAAGGAGGGGAATAAAAATAAGGTGTGAGCTAACAAAGCGATAAATACTCAAGCCCCAAGTTTCAGCTTTTTCCAGTGCCAACCGATAAAGACTGGCCAAAAAACCCGCAGTCAAGCCCACGAGTACACTTAGAAAAAGCAGATAAAGATTTTTATTTGTTGATTTCTCTATATCTTTTAATTTCATTACTACTTCCCTACTAACGCTTATTTTAATAAATTTTTAAGCAAGATTATTATACCATAAAATAGATTCCTTATGTTTTGTACTTTTAATAATATACACACCACCTGTATAAATTTACTCAAAAAGGCACTCAATCGAGTACCTTTAATTTTTTAACTACAGATTTACTTAAAGTTTTCTATCTTTCCAAAAAAGAAAGAGCCCGAAAAACATCATCAAATAAAATGGAAGTGTCAATGCAGTAATTTCTAGTGGTATTCTTACAACAAAAATAAGAATAATGAGAGAGATAGATAAGACTAAACCTCTATACTTAAAAATTGATTTTGGAATTCGTGGCCAAACATAGATTTGTAAAAGAAAT
>ERZ794966.89-NODE-89-length-17810-cov-10.042580_pt1 | contig 17810 bp, 26 predicted proteins | sample MGYA00375743_ERZ794966 | MGnify/ENA primary metagenome ERZ794966 (study PRJEB30138, sample SAMN05968713) | food fermentation metagenome | isolation source: fermented_meat | host: spontaneous_fermented_meat_time_40_second_replicate;spont... | place: Italy | collected... | reverse complement strand
CATGTTATTTAGCACAGATTGATAAAAAGTCAGGGTAATTTCAGCGATTGGTTTATCTTTGATATATTTATCAATTAATTTTAGAGTACGTTTATATGTTCTCCAAGTTGCTTCGGTGACATGCGGCTTTTTGTAAACTGTAGCCCAATGCTCAAAGAAATCATAAAGGGTTATATCATTGTCAAATTCTGAGTGGTTATTCAATCGTTTCTTTGCTTCATCAGCTGCAGCTTCGGCTTCCTTTTTTGTCTTATAGCCGCCTTTTTCAAACTTTTTATATTCTCCATTATTATCCTTATACGAAAGTCTGAATTGCCATGTCTTACCACGTTTTCTAAAATTTGCCATGATTTGATTTTTACTCACTTTCTTGCTAAAATTGAGTACGAGAAAACACCATCAGCATTGATGATTTTCTTGCACTATACATATTTAAATCCGCCCTCGCCGTCCAAAGTTTGGGCGGATTTTTTTTATTTATAGGTCTAATAATTCTTTCTTTTTCGAATCAAATTCAGATTGTGTTATTGCTCCAATATCCAATAGCTCTTTTAGTCCCTTTATTTCTTCTATAGGAGATGATTTAGAATGATTATCTGATTTTTGTTCAATTCTACTTTCGATCTCTTTCTTTAATTCTTCGGCCAGTTTATTTTGGGAACTTCTAACAATGATTGTGAAGTCATTTGGTGGATAATTAGAAAAAGAAGTTATCTCTAAGAATCCATTAGTCAACCCGCCTTTTTTAAAATTGATACTATTAATATTTTTATAAAAAATTTTCTTTTCTAAAAAAGTTTGTTTTGAATTGGACAGCAGTGTATTACCTGCATTATCAAATTTTGCTCCAGCTTTCATTAATCCTCTTAGTTCGACTGTTACTCCAGACTCATCTAAAGTGACTAAATGAGTTGAAAACTTAAACCGCTCTACTTTATTAGTGGATAAAGTCTTAGAAGAAGTAACTTTATCTTGAGGACGTGTAGTGTTTTTAATTACATCCGTAAAACTACGGTCATTTATCTCTTTCATTTGGAGGGGGTCCTTTTTTGCCTCAAGATATTCACCGACACTTTTTGCTTTAATAAATTCTTTAAATCCCATGCTTTTCTCCTTACCAGTTTTGTGTTAAATACAAAACTGTTTTTATTTAATCATACTCCCCCCAGAGGGCTAAGTCAATCTCTTCTTGCGCTATTTGGATATTTTCAAAAGTGCTTCTTACACCAAGAAATTCACATAATCTGTCAGGGGTTGTCCATTGTAGATTTCGCTCATTTTCATCAACGAAACGAGGAGCAATATTACGAAAGAGAAATCGATTAGCATTTGCTTCATTTTTACTGTGCTCTAAGTGCCTTAGCAGATTATTTACTTTTGCGAGAGCTTTACCAGATACAAGATGTCCTATTTCATGCAAAGCCACGAATTCAATTTCTTCATCCTCTAATAACACACAAAGGATAATTGCACCATTGGGAAATTCAGGGCATTTTGCGATAAAGCTCCCGCTCTTAGTATATTCTTTAGGAACCCAAATAACCGCTATATTATTTTCGGCAACAATATCTTTCCAACCCATATATTATCCTTTATTTTTATCACGATTTTCTAAGTATGCAGCTATTACACCACGCAGTATAGCTTTATCCTGGTCTGTTAGTGGCGTACCTTCATAAGCTTCAGCATTCTCTATTGCATCGTTAAGTTCAAGAGAAAATTGAGGTTGTGGAAATTCTTCATTTCCGATCAAATAATCAACAGAAACATTAAAGTATTTTGCTACATCTTTTACCTTATTAATTCCGGGGTTTTTTCTCCCCCATTGTCTAATTGTTCCGTTTGAAAACCCTAATTTTTCTTCAACTTGCCTAATTGAAACGTTTTTTTGTGAAGCGAGTTCTTTTATTTTTTCATATAAATCCATTTATATCAATCCTTTTCAGATGATACAAAAAATAATTGTAGAAAAAAGATACTTTAGTGTTGACAAAAGCATATCTTTATTCTATAATAGTTTTTGTAAAGAAAGTTTATAAAAAGTTTAAAGAAAACCTAAATAAATACTAAACGAACCGCCGCCAAGCAAGTTTTATAAAGTGTTTTATAGGCTCTTTAACTATGCTTTTATTGTAGTTTATTGATACGCAAAAGTCAAGCGTAAACATATAAATATTATAAACTTTCTTTAACTTTTTTATAAAAATAGTGAAAAGGGGGGGGGATAACATGGCAAAGGAAAAAATCGAAATATTTCGCAATGCTGTCAACAAATTGAAAGAGCAAAAAGGTTATACAAATGCCTACCTTGCTGAGAAAATTGCCAATATTCCAGATGGTCGAATGTCAAATATTCTAAGTGGAAAAGAATCTGGGCAAGCTGCTTTTACAATTTTGTCCGATATTGTGTTTCTTTACAACTTAGAACTGGAAGACTGATGGGAGGAAATCATGTTAAGAAAAAATCTAAAAAATGACACTGATTATCCGTTGATTATGACTCGAGAATTAGCAGCTGAATTTATCGGAGTAAGTGGTAACACCTTTGATAAATATTATCGCTATGAACATAATTTCCCGGTTGTGAAAAATGGAGACGTTGAAGAAGCTTTTCCACGAGATCCAATCATTAAATGGGTTGCGGATAATTGGCAGTTATTGGAAAAAAGGAGAAAGAGATAGAATGCTCAAAATTAAACTTTTAAATAAGTCTGACCAACAGTGGTTAGAAGGTCGCAAAGATGTCGAAGCACAATTGGAGATTTATAGTTCAATCCTCAACGCAAATGACCGTGTTCGAGCTATGAAACAGTCACGAGCCCAACCCAGTGAATCACTTGTTAATTACGCAAAAGAACAATCGCTTGGAATGTGGTTAGAAGAATCACCATTCTTAGCAGAAATGAAAAAAGCCCACGCGGCAACGTGAGCTGGTAGAAAATTTTCCCAAAATTCTACCTTCATTATAACAAAAAATGAAAGTGAATAACATGATAAAAATCAATAAATTAGAAATTGAAAATGTGAAGCGTGTCAAAGCTGTTTCACTTGAGCCAACACAAAATGGACTGACAGTGATTGGGGGACGAAATGGCCAAGGTAAAACATCAATCCTTGATTCTATTGCATGGGCTTTGGGTGGTAATAAGTACAAACCTAGCCAACCACACCGTGAAGGCAGCGTCCTTCCTCCAAATCTTCAAATCTCACTGAGTAACGGTTTAGAAATCAAGCGTGATGGAAAAAACAGTGATTTGAAAGTCATTGATCCTAGCGGTCAAAAAGCCGGACAAAAACTTCTTGATAGTTTTGTAGAGGAATTTGCCCTCAACCTTCCGAAATTCATGGAATCATCAAATGCTGACAAAGCTAGAACCTTGCTTCAAATCATTGGAGTTGGTGACAAGCTGGCAGAGTTCGAGAAAAAAGAACAAGAACTTTATAACGAGCGTTTAGTTATTGGACGAGTTGCAGACCAGAAAAAGAAATTTGCTGCTGAAATGACCTACTTTCAGGAAGCACCCAAAGAGCTTATCAGTGTGTCTGAACTTATTCAGGAACAACAAGCTATTCTTGCTAAAAATGCCGAAAATGAGCGACTGAGAGGGCAAAGGGACAACCTGAAACAACAACAAGCTCACCTTGATTCTGAAATTGCTCGATTAATTGAAGAAAAAGCCAAAGTTGACCAACAACTAGAAATTGCTGAAAAAGATGCACTTGATTTACATGATGAATCAACTGAGCAACTTGAGTATAGTATCAGCAATACCGAAGAAATCAATCGCAAAGTCCGTGCCAATCTTGATAAAGACAAAGCCGAACAGGATGCTCAGGTTGAAAAAGAAAAATATGATAACTTGAGCGCTCAAATTGACCGTATTCGTTTAGATAAAAATCAGTTGCTAGAAGATGCAGATTTGCCATTGCCTGGACTGTCAGTAGCAGAAGGAGAACTTCTCTACAAAGGACAACGGTGGGACAACATGTCCGGAGCTGAACAGCTTAAAGTTTCAACGGCCATAGTTCGCAAACTCAATCCAGAGTGTGGTTTCATCTTGATTGATAAGTTAGAACAGATGGACTTAGACACGTTGAAAGAGTTTGGACAATGGCTCGAACAAGAGCAATTACAAGCGATTGCCACAAGAGTTTCAACTGGTGACGAGTGTTCTATTATCATCTCTGATGGTTACAGTGAAGAAACTGGGCAAGCGACTGTAATTGAAACACAACCAGTTCAACCAGAACAGACAAAATATCAGTTTTAAGGTGGTGGATTATGGAAATGAAAACTATACCTAACTATCCCAACTATGGTGTGACTAGAGATGGGAGAGTTTGGTCATATAACAGAAATAGATTTATGAGTTTGTATGTAGAAAAACCGGGTAGGTTATGTGTAAAACTTTGGGTTAAAGGAATCAGATTTGCCAAGGTTGTTCATAAGTTAGTTTTTGAAACCTTTTATCAACGATATACGGATATAGTAATTCATAAGGATGGAGATTTCACAAATAATAATTTAAATAATTTAATCGGATTCAATAGGTCAGTATGGAATGCAAGTCTTGCTCGTAAAAAAGCATTACCAGATGCATTGACTAGCCAGCATATAGTACAGGTTGATATTTCTAATAAGGAGGTAGAAGTAATTAACATGCCTAAGTCAGGAACAATTGAATATCATAGAATACGGTCTGCCGTAAAGACCAAAGGCAGACGAACGGTATGTTCTAATGGTTATCTCTACTTTATTGTTGGAGAAAAACAAGAATTAATTGCTGAAATTTCGGCAAGAATTAAAGCCAATCAATTGTATTTAAATCAAGTCAATCACCCAACTTTTACAACGTGTGTGAAAAATCATATACACAGGTTTGAAAAATATCTTGAAGTTTTACACACAATTTAATAGGAGAAAAAATGAAAAATATAGAATCACTAATCAATGAATTAAGAGGTGAATATCTCAATTTAACACAAGATATTGCTAAAGCAGAATTTGCTGATGCTACTCTACCGTTTGATAAGACGGAACATGAAAACTTGCGAGCGCAAATCGAGTACATGAAAAAATATGCTGAGGTAGTTAAACTTCGGGCAGAATATGCTCGTACAAAATCGAATCAAAAAGAAGATGAATCATTTGAACCACTTCCAGTTTTCAGTTGATTTACGCCCGTTTGATTAAAAAATATAAGGAGAAATAATGGCATTTAACATTACAAGCGGTCCAACTGCTACCGCTCAAAAAGTAGTTTTGTATGGAGTTGAAGGAATTGGGAAGTCAACCTTTGCTTCACAGTTTCCGTCACCAATCTTCATTGATACAGAAGGTTCAACTTCAAACATGAATGTCAACCGAATGGATAAACCTACCAGTTGGCAAATGTTAATTGACGAAGCGAACTACATCAAACAGACTCAAATGTGTGACACCTTAGTTCTCGACACAGCAGACTGGGCGGAAACTTTAGCCAATCAAGCTGTTATTGCCAGTGATATTAATGCACAGTCTATTGAAGATTTTGGGTATGGTAAAGGCTACACAATGGTCAAAGAGAAGTTTGGGAAATTGCTCAATCTTTTATCTGAACTGACAGAAATTGGAATCAATGTCGTTATCACAGCTCATGCGGATATTAAAAAATTTGAAAAGCCGGATGAAATGGGGGCATTTGACCGTTATCAATTGAAGCTTTCAAAACAATGTGCACCCTTGCTTAAAGAATGGGCTGACATGTTACTCTTTGCGAATTATGAAACAACAATTGTTACTGACAGTAAAACCAAATCAAAAAAAGCGACTGGTGGCCAACGTGTCATGTTCACTACACATCATCCGGCTTGGGATGCTAAAAATCGTCATGGATTACCAGATAAATTACCTTTTGAATTTGGAGCAATTGCTCATATTTTCCAAAAGCAAAACACTCCACTGGTTCAAGCTCAAACGCATCCACCAGTTGAGCAACCTCAACAAGAACAAGTAACCGCAGCAACCACGGTTGAAACACCTCAAGAAAATAAGTTTGGACGTGAACCAAATATCATTGACCCAGCAATACCAAAAGAATTGGCTCAACTGATGTCAGTAAATGAAGTGACAGAAGAAGAAATTCGTAGATTGGTAGCAGAAAAAGGCTTTAGACCTTATGAAATGCCAGTCAAAGATTACCCAGATGATTTGATTCAAGGTGGGCTTGTTGCTCAATGGGACAAAATTTTCACAGAAATTAAAGCTAAAAGAGCTTACTAAATAAAAGGAAAAATTAAACATGAACAATACAGTTGATGAAATGGCCGCATTTGGCTGGGATGACGAGATTGAATATAGTGAGGGTGGAAATTTTACGCTTCTACCAGAAGGGGAATATCCATTCATCGTTACTAATTTTGAACGCAGTAATTACACTCCTGGCCCTAATAGCAAGGCGCCGGCATGTAATATGGCAGTGATTAGTGTAAAAGTGACTGCTCCAAATGGAGATGAAACAACACTAAAAGAACAGTTCTTGATGTATGAAAAAATGAAATGGAAACTTTCACAATTCTTTGTTTCAATTGGTCAACAGAAAAAAGGTGAAGCCCTTCGGCCTAACTGGCAAGCGTTATTAGGAGCCCAAGGTAAACTCAAATTAATTGTCAATGATTACAAAGACAAAAAAACTGGAGAAGATAAACAAAACAATCGTGTAGATCGTTATCTTGAACCAGAAGAACCAAATTATCAAACTGCTGCACCAGGTTACCAAGCACCACAACAAGGTTATCAACAACCTGTGAATAACCAACAAACACAACAACCACCAGTGCCAAACCAAGTCCCTCAACAAAATGTAACGCCATTCCCACAACAAACTACTGCACCTCAAAATGGTGCTGGTTATAATTTCTAAGGGGGATAGAAAATGCTTGCAGAAAAAAATCTAACAGGTAAATTTAAATTTGAGTTTTCAGAAGCTGTAAAAAGTTTCTCTCAATGGTTAGTAAGTATCGGTCAAGATTTCTCTTATAAAGAGAAAGACTATACTATCACAGCGAAATTTGAATGTGATGACGATTATTATAACGCTGAGGCGAAGGCACTGGAATTAGAAGATAAAGCAAACCCTCAAATGAGCTTTGATTTAGAGGAGGATAATAATGGAACTCCGTCCGTATCAGAATGAAGCGAATGATCGAATCCAAGAAGAATGGGCGAGTGGTGTCAAGAAGACGCTGCTCGTTCTTCCTACCGGATTGGGAAAAACCGTGACATTCTCAGATTTAACAAAACAATTAGTAAGCAAAGGTGAGCGGGTTTTAATTATGGCCCACCGTGGCGAATTACTTGACCAAGCTGCAGATAAACTTTTCAAAGTAACAGGATTGAAAGCTGCAGTTGAAAAAGCTGACCAAACCGCAAAGAATTCTTTTTATAGCGTGACAGTCGGAAGTGTTCAAACCTTGATGCGTGAGAAACGGCTACAAGATTTCCCGCAAGATTATTATGACACTATCATTGTTGATGAAGCACATCACATTTTGGCCAGTAGTTATCAGAAAGTCCTTGAATATTTTAGTGAAGCTAAAGTTTTGGGAGTAACCGCAACTGCTGACAGAACAGACAAGAAAAATCTGGGTGAGTTCTTTGAGTCGCTTGCTTATGAATACACCTTGCCTGATGCGATAAAAAACAAATATTTGTCACCAATGAAGGCAATGACTATTCCCTTAAAAATTGATTTATCTGGTGTTTCAATGTCAGCGGGTGACTTTAAAGCAAGTGAAGTTGGAAGTGCATTAGACCCTTATCTCTATCAAATCGCAGATGAAATGGTCAAAAATTGCTCAAACAGAAAAACAGTTGTCTTTTTACCGCTTGTAGCAACTTCTAAAAAGTTTCGAGATATTCTCAATGAAAAAGGATTTAGAGCTGCAGAAGTCAATGGAGATTCCAAGGACCGAGCGGAAATTTTAGAAGACTTTGACAACGGGAAATATAACGTACTGTGCAACTCAATGTTACTGACAGAAGGTTGGGACTCACCAGAAGTCGATTGTGTCATTATGTTGAGACCAACAAAATCACGTCCGCTTTATGTTCAATGTATCGGTCGTGGTTTACGTTTGGCAGAAGGGAAAGAAGATTGCTTAATTTTGGATTTCCTTTGGCACACAGAACGTCATGAGCTAGTTCATCCAGCACACTTGATTGCTAAAGATGATGAAATTGCCAAAAAGATGACTGAAAAAATGGCTGAGATTGAAGAAGATGATCAGTTACAACTCTTTGATTTAGAAGAAGTCGCAAAGGAAGCTGAGAGTGAAGTGGTTCAAGACCGAGAAAACTCACTGGCAGAAAAATTAGCAACAATGAAAAAACGGAAACGAAAACTTGTGGACCCTCTACAGTTTGAACTTTCTATTCAATCAGAAGATTTGATAAACTATGCCCCATCTTTTGGTTGGGAAATGTCACCAGCTTCTGATAAACAAATTGCAGCACTTGAAAAATTTGGCATCTTTCCAGAAGAAATTGAAAACTCTGGGAAAGCTAAAGTATTACTTGATAAATTAAATAAACGGAAAATGTCAGGGTTGACTACACCTAAACAAATTAGATTCTTAGAGAGTCGTGGTTTCCAGCATGTTGGAACTTGGGAATTTAATAAAGCGCGAGGTCTAATTGACCGGATTGCGGGTAATGGTTGGAGAATTCCGGCTGACATTAATCCGAGAGAATATAAAGGAGTTTAAACTTGGAAGAAAAATTTGATTTAGTGCCACTCCTTGAATTTATTTCACCATCAGCTCTTGATTATAATGACTGGATATCTGTTGGAATGGCCTTGAAATATGAAGGATATGGAATAGATGTCTGGGACAGTTGGTCACAGCCTGATAGTAGATATAATGCACGAGAAATGGAAAGTAAATGGGATTCTTTAGGGCGCAATAGTGCTGCCCCAGTTACTGGTGCATTTATCACGATGAAAGCTAAGGAAAATGGTTGGCAACCTCATTCATATTCAGGGGATGGCATGGCAACTTTTGGTTGGGATGATGAAATCAGCTATGAACGTGATTACAAAATTGTTGATAACTCATGGGTTGAAGGTAAAGAAATCAGAGAGCCTGATGATAATTGGAACCCAGTTGAACAACTCAAAACGTACATTGAAACTTTATTTAAGAATGATGATTACATCGGGTACGTTGTTAATTCATGGCAACGTGATGATGGAAAATATTCTGTCAGTGGTTCTGGAGTTTACGGAAAAACAGCAGAAGAAATTCTTAATGACTTAAATAAATATAAAGATGCAAAAGATTTGGGGTGGGTTGTTGGTGATTCTAACCCCGAAGCTGGAGCATGGATTCGTTTTAATCCCTTGGATGGTAAAGGGGTAAAAAACGAAAATGTCACTGACTTTAAATATGCTTTAGTTGAATCGGATAATTTAAGTATCGAAAAGCAGAATGCGATTATGCGAGAGTTGGAATTACCAATTGCAACATTAGTTTATTCTGGGAGCAAGTCTATTCATGCGATTGTAAAAGTAGATGCTCAGAACTATTCTGAATATCAAAAGCGGGTTGAATACCTCTATAAAATTTGTAATAAGAATGGACTGCAAGTTGACGGTCAAAACAAAAATCCGTCAAGACTTTCAAGGATGCCTGGGATTGTTCGAGGAGAACATAAACAATTTCTCATTGATACTCACATTGGTAAAACAAGCTGGGAAGAATGGGAAACTTGGATTGAAGATTTAAACGATGACTTGCCAGAATTTGAAAGTCTGGAAGAAATGTTTAAAGAAGACCCAGCACTTGCCCCGGTCTTGATTGATGGAGTTTTGCGCAGAGGTCATAAAATGCTTATCGCTGGACCATCAAAAGCCGGAAAATCATTTGCTTTGATGGAAATGTGTATTGCGATTGCAGAGGGGATTCCTTGGTTTGGGTTTAATTGTGAACGTGGAAAAGTGCTTTATATCAATATGGAGCTTGACCGCCCCTCAGCTTACAAACGATTCAAAGATATTTACCAAGGGATGAATGTCCCACCAAATCATTTAAAGAATATTAGTATTTGGAACATGCGTGGTCATTCTATTCCAATGGATAAATTGACACCGAAACTGATCAGACGTGCTCAAAAAGAAAAATTTGATGCAGTGATCATTGACCCAATCTATAAAGTACTGACAGGTTCTGAAAATGATGCGGAACAAATGGCCAAGTTTACAAATAACTTTGATAAGGTTGCTGCCGAACTTGGGACATCTGTTATTTACTGTCACCACCACTCAAAAGGAGCACAGGGCGGTAAATCTTCTATGGACCGAAGCTCTGGTTCTGGAGTATTTGCCCGAGACCCTGATGCAATTCTTGACTTAATTGAGCTTGAAGTTACTGACAGTTTGAGAAAACAACAAGATGCCAGGGCAGTTGCCAACTTCTACGCAGCTAAAATCAGAGATGAAAAGCCTGAATATCTTAATGAAATTGGTCAAGATGACTTTCTATCAGCGCCTGAAATGCGAAAACATTTGGCTTTAGCGTTTGGTGATGAACGAGCCAGAGAAATTGCCGGATTTGAATTGGAACAAGTTCAACGAGTAGTGAAATTGATGACTGCTTGGCGACTTGAAGGAACACTTCGAGAGTTTCCAAAGTTTGAACCAGTCAATCTGTGGTTCAATTATCCGCTTCATTATTCCGATGATTCTGGAGTTCTGAAAGACCTTGAACCAGTTGGGAGTGAGCCAGCATTTAAACGTGGTGCAAAAAAAGGAAGTGAGAAAAATGCTTCTGAGGATAAGAAAAAAGAGCGTTTAGAAGCACGTAAAGATAAAATCAATCTTGCATTTGATTTCCTAATTGGTGACAGAGAAGGCATCCCGATTGGAGAATTAGCAAAAGGAATTGAAGGTCAGCCATCTAGTGATACTGTAAAACGTTGGTTACAAGAGTTTCCTAACGATTACATAAAAGACAAAAACGGTATCGTTACAAAGGTGCTCAAAGCCTTAGATGATTCAGGAAATGAGCAGAGGGGGTCAGGTACTCAAAGCCCTGAAAGTGATTAGGTAAAAAGGTACTCAAAGCCTGTTCGATTTTAGGAATTGCGCACCAAGCAAAAAAGGTGCTCAAAGCCCTCTATGTAATCATAAACAAGTGTATGCAGGGGTGGAATTTATTCATCCACCCCGTGCACACCTCAAGTATATGATTCCTGAAAAAAGAAAAAAGATAGGCTCTGAATGTTACAAGAAAAATTATGAGGTATAGGAAATGGTCAAAAATAAAATTAGTAAAAAATTTGATGTAGTCCAACAAATGCCACCACTCTATCATAAAATTCCTAATGAAGAATATGATAATAAAAAAAGTCAGGTTATAGAGTTTTTGTCAAAGGATGAAGACGGTGCCCTTAACTGGTTGTTTAGATATATTGAGCAAAAGGGCCTGATTGTTTATGATCCTGAAACTGGAAAGTGGCAAGGTAAGGATTATGGACTATGAAAAATTTTTCAACGATGTTAAAGATTGGATTTTAGAGTGCAACTCACAGGCGATAAAATTAGGATTCGGAAATGATGATTTTTGGAACTGGGTTGTAAATTCACTTGGAGAGTTGAGCACAAAATATAATTCACAACCGCTGGTCATGGCTCAAACGAATATGCTCATGAACTGGCTAGAAGATACCTGGGAAGAGGTGAAAAATGGATAATACATTTAAACAAAAACTGGAAATACTGCCAATAAAAAATATTGAGCATCCTGTTGGTGACACTAAATATTATGCGGCTGTTCATGTTAAAACATTGATAGCACAAGCTGATGAAGAGTTTCAGGAGATGAAAGAATCATATTGTAATCAAGCAGAAAGTATCTCATCAATGCTTGATGAGATAAAATCTCTCAAATCCCAACTCCAACAGCAAGCCCTCCTAGTCGTGCCTGAGTGTGTGGCGGAGTGGTACGAAGAGCATAAGGAGGATTTAGAATATGCCATCTATGTGTTCTGCGGAGAGTTTTATCGTGACTCAGATCGTTCAACTAGGGAATTAACCGATTTTGAAAAATGGTTTGATAATGAAAATGATAACCCTATTGAAACACTTATCCGGATGAAAGATGGATATCAAATAGAAAAACTACAGCTGTTCTATTTGAAGAATAAGATGACGACAAGTTACTTGGCGCTAGATACCAACACTGGTTACTATGAACATTGGGGAGAAGAGATAATTCCAAAGCTTCTGAAAAAACAAGGATATAAAATATCATTCACCCAGCAAGAAATCGACAGCATGGAAACTGGGAGCTATGAACAGATTGAGGTGGCGGAATGAGATACGCTGTAAAAGTATTTGATAAAGGAAAAGTGTTCTTTTTTAAAACTTTTGGTACAAGAACTGAAGCTGAAGAATTTAAGAAAAATATAATCAAGCAAACAGAACATGAAGCTATAGTATATGAGATTGAACTTGTGCCTGTGGAGGACGGAGAATGAGCCACAAATACGGAGCTAAAAAAGTAACGGTTGATGGCATAACATTTGATAGTAAAGCTGAATCAATCTACTATCAATTACATAAGCATGAGCCAAACATGAAAATGCAAGAAAAATTTGTCTTGCAAGATAAGTTTAGGCTCAACGGGAAAGCTTATCGAGAAATTTACTACAAGCCAGATTTTACTTTCTATGATGATGCTGGGAACTTGGTAAAAGTAATTGATGTGAAAGGTATGATTTTACCTGAGTTTAAAATTAAGGCGAAGATGTTCGCTGCACGTTATGGTTTACCAATCACGATTGCTAAAAAAGTTGCTCGAAAAGATGAATTTACAGAGAAGGTGATTTGATGAAAAAAGTAATTAAAATTGCAACAAGCAGTGATGTTTGGTCAGAGCCAAGTTATAGTATTAGTTTTTATGAAGAGCCAGATGCTTTCCCAACAGTGGGTGAGCCATTTGTTAAAGTAACAAATAAAGTGAGTGGAATTGTGACTTGGGTTCGTCTTAGTTCGGTTGATTTCATTGATGTTAAGGAAGGGAGCGGCGATGAGTGATAAAAAATGTCCGAATTGTGGTTATAAACTTGATTCATGGAATGACTGCGTTTCAGTTAATAATATTTTAGAATGCCCAGAATGTGAAGAATATTTTGGATTAAAAGCAATACCGTTAAGCCAACCCCAGCTCACAATTCCGAAAAGCATTGCGGATGAAATTGATTGCGTTGTAAATCCTATAGGACAAATAGTATTAAAAAGTGGAATTCTAAGTGATTTTACTGTTGAAGCTATAAGTTGGATATATAAAAACAATAAAAATGGTTATATTGCCATTGCTTATGCTAACCCGCTTACTCGTGATTTAGTGAAAGTGGTGGAGGGATGACAGCGGAGGAAATCGTGCAGAACTACCAAATTAAGTTGATGAAAATTATATTCAAAGAAATTGATAGCCTGATGACAAAAAAAGAAAATGCGGATATTAACGCACATAAACTTGCTGAAAATGGGAATTCTGTGAGAACATCGGCGTATTGGAAATCAGTAGGTAATGCAGAGTTTTACATTAAAGAAACTTACCAAAAGTTGAGTGCTTTAGCAGAAATGGATAGACTTTTCCGCTGGTCGGAACGACTGCACCAAGAACAATTAAAATTTATAGAAAAGTATCCAAGAGTTATGGAGAAATACCGACAAACTAATATCGCTGGTCATCAAAGTGTGTGACTGGTGGGGAGGGATTGAATGAAACAAGAAACCATTTATATTTTAACAGTTTGGGATGAAGTAAAATCACAATTCGCTATCTCGGAACATGAAAAAGATATTCTCGAACAACAATTAAAGTTCGGTAATGATGAATTCATTACTTTTGAATCAAGAATCGGACAAAAGATTTATTATAAACGTGATCTAGTCAAGGCTATTAGTTTTAACGAATATGTGGAGGCTTTAAATGAAGAAGATAAGTAATGCCATTGGTTATATCATTGCCTGGATATTAATTATTCTGGTCTGTCTGCTTTTATTTTCAGCATTACTGATATTACTAAAAATGTTGTGGCTTGGATATTAGGAGGAATTAGTGAAAGTAAATGCAGAGTATGGCTATTTAATCAAGGCATTGAGAGAATATCCATTCGATAAACAAGTAAAGGATATTTTGCATAATCTAAGATATCCAGTGCCTAAAGGTGGGATTGACCCTAATTGGTGGATAAGTCCACAAAATTTACAAAAAGACCCTAAGGTCTTGACTGATATGATTAAAATTGAGACAAATTCAAAATTGATTAAGTATAGACACTATCATCAGGCCATATCTGAAATGATAGATGAAACCGACCCGATTCACTGGAAAATCATAAAGGTTGTCTATATTCATAATGAATGCAATGTGACAGAAGCGCTCAAGCGTTATGGGTTTGTTGAAAAAACTCAAGGGTATAAAAATATTGTCCGACCATTCTTTGAAAACCTTGAATGGAAATTAGACGAAATTATCGCAAGAGAAACATTCCCTCAACTTTTTGATGTTAAAAAGCGGAAAAGTGACCGAAATTAGGGAAAAGTGACCGTTTTTTTATGATAAAATAGTATTGTGAACGAGTGAATGATGATACGACTCATTTTTTCCTTTTAGATTTTACCTGTCAGAAATGGCAGGTTTTTTTATACAAATTTTACAGAAAGCGAGGTACAAAAATGTGACAAAAGGTAACATATACAAGCCAACTACAGCTGAAAAAAAATTACTTGAAGTGCTTATAAATCCAGAAAATGCAGGGAAAACTGTTACAGATATTTGTAACCTTGCGAATGTAAGCCGTCGTAAGTATTATGAAGCGATGGGGAAAGAGGAGTTCTCAAATCTCGTCAATGAGACCACAATGGACTTGGTCACAGCTAAAGCGGGTAGTGTTTTAAATGCTGCTTATAAGTACGCTATGAAAGAAAAAGGATTCCAGGACCGCAAAATGATTTTAACGATTGCTGGAATTTACGTTGATAAAAGTCAAACGGAGCTGTCAGGTTCAGTTGATATCAACGAACGTAGCAAAGAGATACAAGAACGGATAAAAGGACGGATGAAGGATGGAGAATGATTTTGATTTTTTCATGGACCTAGTTCTTAATCATCCTGTTCAGTTTGGAATAGAAAGTGGATTTGAAGACTTAGAAGACATTCATAACGAATGGATCAAGTCTTTTTTATTTTCTGAGGAAGACGAAACACTTCTGGCTCATCGTGGGTCATATAAAACGACTTGTCTTTCAATTGCAATTGCGATTCTATTGGTCATGTTTCCAAATCAAACCATCATCTTCATGCGTAAAACCGACACGGACGTTATGGAAATAGTCTTGCAGGTTCAGAAGTTATTACAGTCAGACATCTTTCAAGCTTTCTCAGAAGCTTTGTGGGGAAAGTCAGTTACTTTATTGAAAGCAACAACGACTGAGATTGATACTAATCTAAAAGAAAGTAATAAGGGAACTTCTCAACTTCTTGCTTTGGGGATTGGTGCCAGCATTACTGGTAAGCACGCGGATATTGTTATCACTGATGACATTGTCAATTTGAAAGACCGTGTAAGTCGTGCAGAACGTGAGCGTACTAAAACACAGTACCAGGAATTGCAGAACGTGAAGAATCGTGGTGGCCGTTTCATTAATACTGGAACTCCTTGGCACAAGGAAGATGCAATTTCTAAGATGCCAAATGTCAGAAGATATGACTGTTACGAAACAGGATTAATTAGTAAAGAACAGCTAGAGCATTTGAGACAAGCCATGATTCCCAGCTTATTTGCTGCCAACTACGAACTTAAACATATTGCAGATAAAGATGCCATGTTTAGCGCTCCAACCTATATTGCTGACGTCAGCAAAATTGCCAATGGAACAGCGCACATTGATGCGGCTTACGGTGGGAGTGACTCGACTGTTTACACTGCTAAAAAAGATAATGTGATGTTTGGCAAGAAATGGGACAAGCATGTTGATGATTGCTTGAATGAGATTGAGCTTATCCACAAGGAGTTGAAGCTTGGAACAATCCACGTTGAAAACAATGGGGATAAAGGTTATCTTGCTAAAGAAATTAAAAAACGTGGCATTCCAGTCAAAGAATATCACGAATCACAAAATAAATTCATTAAAATTGCTACCTATTTGAGAGCGGAGTGGTCCAACATTCAATGGCTCGATACGACTGACCCAGATTATATGGCTCAGGTATTGGATTATACAGAGAATGCCGAACACGATGATGCGCCAGATAGTGCAGCAAGTTTAATTAGACAAACTAAAAGTAAAGGAGGTTGGCTAGTATAATGGCAACTAATGTACTACTAAGCAAAGACCCAACAATTATTGCTTCCGGAATTAAAAATGCGATTCAGGCAGATTTAAAAGACAGTAAAAAGAAACGTGCTCAACAAGGTGTAGATTATTATAACTACGAACATGATATTTTAGACAATCGAATTTTTTATATTGATGATGATAACAATTTAAGAGAAGACAAGTATGCAACGAATATCAAAATTCCCAATGCTTTCTTGAATGAATTGATTGACCAGAAAGTCCAATATCTTTTATCAAATCCAGTTGAAATCGAATGCGATGATGACCAGCTGGCTAAGTACCTTGAAGATTATTATAACGAAGACTTTCAATTGTTCCTTAATGACTTACTGACAAACGGAAGTCAGAAAGGTTTTGAATATGTTTATCCTCGGACTACTCCTGATGATGTCATTGTCTTTCAAGTTTTAGACGGTTTAAAAATTATTCCTATTTATGATGATTTGAATGTCGTTCAAAAAGTACTTCGATATTACTCAAATGATATTGTCAAAGACGGTAAAGTAGTCACGATAAAGACTGCAGAGCTTTATGATGATAAACAAGTCATGACCTTTGAAGCTTCTGAAAAAGATAATTATGAATACATCGGTTCACAACCTCATATTCTTGGAACTAATGGAGAGGAGATTGGCGGTCGTTCATACGACACTATCCCGCTCTATCGTTACCAGAACAATCAGCAGGAACGAACAGATTTAGAACCAATCAAAGCGCTTATTGATGACTATGACTTGATGAATTCTTATCTATCAAACAACTTACAGTCTTTCTCTGATGCCATTTATGTGGTTAGAGGATTTGAAGGTGACTCTTTAGATAAACTCCAAATGAACCTCAGGAATAAAAAGGTTGTAGGAGTTGGAGATGATGGTGGAATTGATGTAAAAGTTGTCAATATTCCTGTTGAAGGTCGTAAAACTAAAATGGAGATTGACAGTGAGAATATCTACCGCTTTGGCTTTGGTTTTGATAGCTCACAAGTCGGTGATGGCAATGTGACGAACGTTGTTATTAAGTCACGATACACAAGACTAGACATGAAAGCCAATAAGACAGAGGTTCGGTTGAGAGCTTTCTTGAAATGGTCGCTTGATTTAGTCATTGCGGATATTAATCGAAAAAATAACACATCCTACAACAGCAATCAAGTTGAGTTTGTCATTACTCGGGAAATGCTGGTCAATGAAAATGACCTTGCAAACAATGAAAAAGTTGAAGCTGACACAAAATCAGTTGAAGTCCAAACACTTCTTGCAGCAGCTCCATTATTGCCGGATGATGAAGTTGTTCAAATGATTTGTGATATTTACGACTTGGATTATGACGAAATCCAGAAACAATTAAGTGTTAAAGGATATACAGAACAACCAAGTGCCTCTGATACTCAAGAAGTGGCTGAGGCGGCTCAAGATGCTG
>ERZ794966.85-NODE-85-length-18090-cov-14.242972_pt1 | contig 18090 bp, 15 predicted proteins | sample MGYA00375743_ERZ794966 | MGnify/ENA primary metagenome ERZ794966 (study PRJEB30138, sample SAMN05968713) | food fermentation metagenome | isolation source: fermented_meat | host: spontaneous_fermented_meat_time_40_second_replicate;spont... | place: Italy | collected... | reverse complement strand
ATAATAACCACCCCATTTATCCCTATATCTAATCAATTTAGCCGGAACTCCTCCAATAATTGAGTACGCATCAACATTTTTAGTTACCACCGCACCTGCTCCAATAATTGAACCCTTACCGATAATAATACCCGGTAATATTATTACACGCGATCCAATCCATACATCATCATTACTGATGATTTTTTTATGCTCAGTGTCACCCTGTGCATTCATTGGAATATCTAATCTTGAAAAATTATGTTCTTGCGTAATAGTCATTAGGTCAGGTGCAATCATAACATTTTTTCCTATTTGAATTGGTCCTTGAATTCTACTATTTTTTCCTATACTTGATCCACTATCAATGTTAATTATTTGAGTCAGAGATATGTCCAAATTTTTTTGGATTATAACATTTTGTTTTTTTTCTTGTTTATGAATTTTAAGAATTAACTTATATCTTATATTATTAAATATTGGACCGATTATTGGAGAATAACTATCCACATACTTGTTAAAAAATAAAAAAATAAAATAATAAAGTATTTTCATATTAATCCTCTAACGCTTCTCTATATAATTCAATAATTTTTTTGACATGACGATCACAAGAAAAATCATTACATATTTTTTTATATGCATTCTCACTTAAATTATTTCGTAATGATTCACTTTCAATTAGCTTTATAATATTTCTTTCCAACGTTTTAACATCCCCAGGTTGCTGTAGTAACCCATCCGACCCATTTGTGATTAACTCAGGAATTGCTGCAACCTCAGTTGTAATACTTGGAATCCCATATGACATAGTCTCTAAAATGGTCATAGGTAATCCCTCATTATATGAAGGTAATAAATTAAAAGAAATATCACCAAATACAGTTTTAAATTTTTCAGCGCTTAAATATCCTAAATATTCCACGCAATTGTCTAAATTTAACGTTTTAATTTTATTCAAAAATTTTTTATCTGGTAATGGACCATAAAATAAAATTTTCCAACCTTTCGGTATCTCATTTTTTATATCATTAATTGCTTGCAAAATATCATATACACCCTTACGTTCGATAATTGCTCCTAAAAATAATATATTTTTTGAACGTTTATTATATATATTATTATGAATATTAACAGCATTGTATATTACTTTAATTTTTTTAGAATCAATTCCCATATTTTTTAAAAATAAACGCCAATAATTACCCAAAATGATGATTTTCGACGCATTATTAAATATCGTATTAACTTTATTTTTTCGTTTCTTCGATAAACTAGTATACCATTCCTGAAAATCTGCTCCGTGCATATGTATAACAGTGACAATATGCAATTTATGGGCAATATCTACTAACCAACCTTTTCGCCAAACACTGCTTCTTTCAGACATATGTACGTGTACCAGGTTAGGTCTAAATATTATAATGTATAAAGTTGCTAACACTACTTTAATTAAGGAGTAGCTCAAACGTTTAAACAGTGGCCCAACAGTGGCAGTGGCAATGTATTTTACCTTTACATTCTCGTTATAGTATTCACTAGTCAAATAATTGTTAGCCACAGTCCACATACCACCTTGGGTTGCTTTACTTACACCAACCATTAAAACCTTAATTTTTGTTTTCATTTTTTCTCCAGCTAATTATTATTTTCTGAATACTGCATTTCAGAACTTTATTAAAAACGAGTTCTTTGTTTTTCGTGAATAATATTTTTAATAAATTTCACATTACCAAGAAAATAGCGCTTGAATAATCTTTTTGGCTCTTGAGAAACTCTGAATAACCATTCCATATTGAGCTTTTGTATCCATTTAGGAGCACGTGTAATATTACCAGAGATAACGTCAAAACTTCCACCAACACCCATAAATACACAATTATTTCCCTGTACTTGTAAATACTCAACTAAATACTCTTTTTTAGGAGATGTGATCCCTACAAAAACAAAATCTGGTTTAACCGCTTTAAGTTTATTAGAAATTTCTAACCATTCATCCCTATTAAAATAGCCATCGTGTACCCCTACTATTTTTAAATTCCTAAATCTATCCTTTAATACCTTAGCGGTTTTATTCACTACATTTTTTTTCGCACCTAACAAATAAATTGTATACCCTTTTTTGTTACTAAGAGATACTAAATTTTGCATTAAATCAATCCCAGCAACACGTTCTGGTAGTGGTTTATTTAAAAATCTACTCGCTAAAACAACAGAAGCGCCGTCTGCATTAATTATTCCACAACTATTAACAATTTTCCGCATTTTTTCATTCTCGTTTGAGACATTAATCTTGTCTGCATTAACCCCAATAAGATGTAGTGGTTCAGAACATCTAACATATTTCTCCACTAAATCAATAGTCTCATTCATCGTAAGTACATCAATATACGTATTTAAAATAGTAACTCTTCGGTTACTGCCAAGAATTTTCTCCTGTACAATATCGGTCATTTCTTAATTTACCCCTCAAAATTTTCAGGCTTTTTATTTTCATCAAAATATGAACTAATAGCAGCTAAAATCCTTTTAGAAGCATTCCCATCACCATATGGATTTTTAGCAAAAGACATTCGATCATACTCATCTTTATCCACCAGTAACCGACTCATTTCTGTTTTAACTTGAAATTCATTTGTGCCAACTAACTTTAACGTGCCTGCTGATACCCCTTCTGGACGCTCAGTGGTATCTCTTAAAACTAGTACAGGTTTCCCCAAGGAAGGCGCTTCCTCCTGAACTCCACCAGAATCAGTCATAATAAAGTAACTTCTTGCAGCCAAATTATGAAAATCTACCACATTTAGCGGCTCAATTAAATGAATTCTATCAACATTTCCTAAAATTTCATTAGCTATCCTTTGAACTACTGGATTGAGATGAACTGGATACACTACTTCCACATCTTCATGTTCCAAAATAACTTGTTTAATAGCTGAGAAGACTTTACGCATAGGCGTAACTTGATTTTCTCTACGGTGCATTGTAACTAAAATTAACTTATGGTCCTCTACAACATCGTCTAAAACATCGTGATGATATTCATGCTGCACTGTTTGTTTTAATGCATCTATTGCAGTGTTTCCTGTAACAAAAATATTGTTGCTATTATGATTTTCCCTCAAAAGATTATCTTTACTTTGCTTAGTTGGAGCAAAATACAAATCCGTCAAAACATCCGTTACCTGTCGATTCATCTCTTCAGGATAAGGAGACTCTTTATTCCATGTACGAAGCCCAGCCTCAACATGTCCAATTGTTTTATGATGATAAAATGCAGCTATACTAGCCGCAAAAGTAGTTGTTGTGTCACCATGAACCAAAACGATATCTGGTTTTGATTCTTCAAAAACCTGATTTAATTTTTGCAATACATTAGTGGTAATATCCGTCAGAGTCTGTTGAGAATGCATGATATCAAGGTCATAATCCGGAATTATTTGAAAGATACTTAAAACTTGATCTAACATTTCACGATGCTGCCCTGTCACAACTGTTATTGGCCTAAATTTTTCTTTTTGTTTTTTTAACTCCACTATTAGAGGCGCCATTTTTATTGCTTCCGGTCGTGTACCAAAAATTGTCATTACCTTAATTTTCTTCAATTTAATTCCACCTAAAAAAATTTATATTTAATACGCGCTATTCGGCCAAATCATAATTTTAACAGTCAAGAACATGATCTTCAGGTCAAACCAGAAGCTACTCTTTTCTATGTACTGCAAATCTAATTTAACCATTTCGTGGAAACCGATACTGTTGCGCCCGCTAACCTGCCACAAGCCAGTACACCCCGGTTTAACCATTAGGCGTTGCCAATCGTAATCAGTATACTCTTTAATTTCACGTTCCAATGGTGGTCGCGGTCCAACAAGCGTCATATCGCCAATTAGAACATTCCACAATTGTGGTAATTCATCAATACTATACTTGCGAATGAAACGCCCTACTGATGTAATTCTAGGGTCCTCTTTCATTTTAAACATCGCACCTTCAACCTCGTTATATTTGAGAAGATCTTTTAACTTCTGATCAGCATCACTACACATTGATCTAAACTTGTACATTTTAAATTTCCGCGCGTTTTATAATTAAGTTAGCCACCCAGCCAAAATGGTAAAAAAAAGACACCAAGACGAAAAATTCAGGTATCATTGAAGTTCCTACAACAAACAATGAAAGAAGTTTTCGTCTTGATGCAAGAACAGTCTATCACACCACGCCCAAAAGGTCACCATTTATCGGAAATCGAACGCGGTCAAATCGCCGCTTGGCACATTGAAGGATGCTCAGCACGGCAAATAGCGATTCGATTAGGCGTCTGCCACCAGACCGTCAATAATGAGCTCAAGCGTGGTCGAGTCACGCAAGTTAAACGCGTTAATAATCAGAAACACTACTTTGAAATTTACAGCCCTGAAGCCGCTCAGAATCGCTATGAAATAAAGCGGCAAAACTGTGGACGTCCATTAAAATTTAGCCAAGTGACGGCCTTCTTAGCCTACTTTGATGATAAGTTCTGCCATGAGGGCTGGTCGCCGGACGCTGCTGTTGGTTATGCCCGTAAGCACCGGTTATTTAAGCCGGCCAAAATGGTCTGTACGAAGACTTTGTACAACTATATCGATGCGCAACTATTGGAGATCCGTAACCTTGATCTGCTGGAAAAAACAAAACGCCGGACGACCCAGCACCACTCGCACCAACATCAGCGCCTACTCGGTCGTAGTATTGAAGAACGGCCAAAGCGAGTAGAAACGCGCCACGAGTTTGGTCATTTTGAGATCGATACTGTCATTGGCAAACGTGCTGGTAGCGAGAGTGTCCTATTAACGTTTACCGAACGTAAAACGCGCTATGAGATTGTCCGCTTGATCGAGGGTAAAGACGCTGAATCTGTGGCTTATGCCATGCAAAATATTACGGCTGAATTCGGTGACGTTATGCGGACAGTTACGGCGGATAACGGAACAGAGTTCACCACGCTAACGGCTGCGCTTGAGGGTATTGCCGAGACTTATTATGCCCACCCTTATAGCTCGGCCGAACGCGCCACTAATGAGGTCCACAATCGTATACTCAGACGTTACTTTCCAAAGGGGCAATCACTCGATCTAGCTACACCCAGTCTGGTCCGTCAAGCTGAATCTCGGCTCAACCATCTCCCGCGCCGCTTACTTAAGTTCTGTACACCAGCTGAAGTATTTCGAAAGGAATTAGCACGTGCGCGCAAAGGCCGAGCCGCCTAATCCTGATCCACCTGGAACTCCCATGAGCCCTTTCGTCTGTGTGCTTTATCGGTACTGGATAACTTACTATTGCAATTTGCGTAAACTTGTAATTTGCCGGATCAAACAAATATTTTTTATCGACGAGATATTGGTAAGAACTCCATTTAGTTCAAAAAGGTAGAAGTAAGATTTCGTTTGAAATATTACTTCTACCTTTTTATTTGGATCGACATCTTAGAACTTTGAGTTTTTGAAAAATTTATAGACATAGATATTTAGAGTATTTTTTATTAGTCATTGAAACTATTGAAAATAGCGTTGCATAGAACAGGAAAGAAAGGTATGATTTAAGAAATTGGTAATCTTATTGGACCAGTTAATAAAAATAAGTGGTTTTCTAATTTTAAAATGTTGATCTAACAGTCTTTTCTTAGTGTACTCCCCATGTATATGGGGATGATTCCGATGTATTGGATTGCGAAGGAATATGCAACTGGTACTCCCCATGTATATGGGGATGATTCCATTAGTGGCTCAAATTGCTGAACTTAATAAAGGTACTCCCCATGTATATGGGGATGATTCTAAATCATTTAATTCACTCCCAATCTAATTTTGGTACTCCCCATGTATATGGGGATGATTCTGAAGGATCTGCATACAAGACTAGCAACAATTAGTACTCCCCATGTATATGGGGATGATTCTGCCATCGAGTGCTTGCAAAGCACCGAACGTTGGTACTCCCCATGTATATGGGGATGATTCCTTGCACCGTCGTTAGCACCTTCAGAAGAGCTGGTACTCCCCATGTATATGGGGATGATTCCGAACGGATTACACCTAACATTTACGTTCAAAAGTACTCCCCATGTATATGGGGATGATTCCTACAAGCCGATTATATTGTGACCAAAAAAATAGTACTCCCCATGTATATGGGGATGATTCTTGAAATCGACTAGTCCACTTGAGTATGAATTTGTACTCCCCATGTATATGGGGATGATTCTTTAGGAGGCACACATGAATGGCTTACGAGTTAGTACTCCCCATGTATATGGGGATGATTCCGAGATTGCTAAATATATCCGTTTTGTTGACGGGTACTCCCCATGTATATGGGGATGATTCCATTAAGGGCTACTTTTCAAAAGTAACTCAAATGTACTCCCCATGTATATGGGGATGATTCAAGTATCCACCCACTGTTCGCCATCCCACTGAAGTACTCCCCATGTATATGGGGATGATTCTTCGGCGGTGCTAGCAGCTTGTTCAGCTGACAGGTACTCCCCATGTATATGGGGATGATTCTCACATACAAAGCTCTACTACGTTTGGAATTCGGTACTCCCCATGTATATGGGGATGATTCTGACATTAGTTTGTTTGATGAGATTGATTAAACGTACTCCCCATGTATATGGGGATGATTCTGTGCTACGAACACTAGTCCTAAGTTGTGGTGAGTACTCCCCATGTATATGGGGATGATTCCAACTGGGCCTATCCCTTGCGGGGTGGGCTTTTGTACTCCCCATGTATATGGGGATGATTCCCACCTGTGCCACCGCAATGCCAAGCTGCATCAGTACTCCCCATGTATATGGGGATGATTCTACCAGCAAGCTGACACCACCCAACAGCTTAACGTACTCCCCATGTATATGGGGATGATTCTAAAGAGCATTGGTACCGTTAAATGCACCAAAGGTACTCCCCATGTATATGGGGATGATTCTAAGTCGCAAAGCGATCCGTTCGCTGGTAACGGGTACTCCCCATGTATATGGGGATGATTCTAGATGGCACAACGCAGAATGCTGAGCAAGCAAGTACTCCCCATGTATATGGGGATGATTCCATTAACGATGCTTCTTTTGCGGTATATAATTCGTACTCCCCATGTATATGGGGATGATTCCGATTGATGAACCCACAAGAGAGCCGGGTGACTGTACTCCCCATGTATATGGGGATGATTCCATGGATTGACTCTTTAAACCGTGCTACCTTGGGTACTCCCCATGTATATGGGGATGATTCTGTCGTGCGCAGGCTTGAATTGTTTTCTTACCAGTACTCCCCATGTATATGGGGATGATTCTGATGTGGAAGCTATTGCGGATGCTTACTTCTTGTACTCCCCATGTATATGGGGATGATTCCCAAACGACGACAATCATTAATAACCTCGGTGAGTACTCCCCATGTATATGGGGATGATTCTTATAATATGAAAACATGTTTATCAATTATGATAGTACTCCCCATGTATATGGGGATGATTCCGTTAATAAGTTAGATCAGACGGTTAAAACTGAGTACTCCCCATGTATATGGGGATGATTCCAATGTCGATATTAACGTTGACGAAGGATATTTGTACTCCCCATGTATATGGGGATGATTCTATTCATCGCAAAAATTCAATAATGCTTTTAAGGTGTTCCCCATATACATGGGATGGTTTTAATTAGGGCCAAGTGCTCTTTTTTATCATAATTTTTTCAGAAGTGAAATTGTACCGTAAATAGATTTAGTCATGAGCTAATTTGTAATGAGGTTAGATATTAGAAAGTAAATTTTCATTTCTTACAAGTCTAACTATATTAATAGTGGCATAATAAAGATAACGATTACATTGCCGTTTGCGTAGATAAATTTGAAAGATAATCTCTCTAAAAAGGGGAAATATTAAATGTCAGTAAAATTAACGAGTAGAGAAACTAGTTTATGGGCAAAAAAACATGTAGATGATGGGGAAATGTTGTGGCTTCCATTAGTTGCCCACTTAGTAGATTGCAGTCATGTGATGAATTGGCTTTTTTATCATTGGTTAAATGCCGGTCAAAGAGAATTGTTAACTCAGTCGGTTTCTGAAGAAGACATGCAAAAGCTAATTAAATTTTTGGGATTCTTTCATGATATTGGGAAAGCCACACCAGCTTTTCAAACAAAAAAATCTTACGATAATAATGCCTCGCTTGATGAAGAGTTGATTGAACGCTTGAATCGAAATGGTTTTTCTGAATTACGAGTATCTGGATTATCATCTCCACAAAAATCACCTCATGCATTAGCTGGAGAAGCAATCTTAGAAAGTGATGCATTTAATATTCCTGCTTCCGTAGGGGCTATCATTGGAGGTCATCATGGTAAACCGGCTGAAAAACATAATCTCAGAATTCAATTGGAAAATTATACTGCCAACTACGATCAAGTTGATGGGCATGTTAAAGATCCTATTGAGGAAGAACGTCGACAGGAAGAAAAACAAGCTTGGCAAGATACTCGACAACGGTTATTTGATTATGGAATGAATTTAGCTGGATATACTGAGGCTGGTGAAATTCCAGAGGTTGGACAACCACAGGCAGTTATCTTAGAAGGACTTCTGATTATGGCAGATTGGCTATCTTCAAGTGAGTGGTTGAATGAAGATCGATCTAAACCTCTGTTTCCACTAATTGGGCTTGATCAAGGTTATCAAGACATAGATATGACAAGTCGATTTGAGAATGCCATTTTAACGTGGAAGCAATCAGACAAATGGGTTCCACAAAAGGTGATACTGAATGATAATACTAATCCATATTTTAATCATTGGGGATATACTCCACGCCCGGTTCAATTAGCTATGACTCAAGCAATTCAGGCTACAACTGATCCCGGACTTGTAATTGTTGAAGCGGGTATGGGCCTTGGAAAAACAGAAATATCTTTAATTGCAGCGGAACAACTTGCGTATAAAACTGGCAGAAATGGATTTTTTATGGGGTTGCCAACGCAAGCAACAACCAATGCTATGTTTACGCGAGTGCTTGAGTGGACAAAATTTTTGGCTGATGATGAAGGAAAAAAATTACAAATTGATTTGATGCAGAGTAAACGACAATATAATTCAGAATTCACTAATTTGCCAGAGGCTAGCAATATTTATGAGCAGAGTGAAAATGGCAAGCAACATCAAACTGGATCAGTGGTTGTTAACAGTTGGTTTACAGGTAAAAAATCAATTCTGACAGATTTTACAGTAGGAACTATTGATAATCTATTACGTATGGGACTAAAAAAGAAGCATCTTTTTTTACGTCATCTTGGATTCAGTGGAAAAGTTGTCGTTATTGATGAGGTACATGCGTATGATACATATATGTCTAGTTATCTCTTTAAAGCTATGAACTGGTTAGGAGCTTATCATGTGCCGGTAATTATTCTCTCTGCAACTTTGCCAGTTGAAAAACGAAATCAGCTGGTTAAAGCGTACTTAAAAGGAAAATATGGTTTAAACTATCAGAATCGATTAATTGTTAAAGATGGATGGAAGACAACGCAAGCTTATCCGTTACTGACAATTTTGGACGGACCTGAATTAAAACAACTAACTAAATTTGATCAGAAGAATCAAAAATCTACTCATTTGCATGTACAACATTTAAACGTGAATGATGAAGAATTGGTTCAAGCAGTTACAGATAAAATAAAACAGGGCGGAGTAGCTGGTATTATTGTCAATACTGTTAAAAGAGCACAAGTTCTTGCCAAAGCATTTCAGCAGAATCAAACTATGGGCGATACTCCCTTGATGGTATTGCACTCCGCATTCTTAGCACCTGAAAGGTCTAAGCAAGAGGAAAAATTGCAAAGACTTATTGGTAAAGACGGTCATCGCCCACACAAAATGATTGTGATTGGAACTCAAGTATTGGAACAGTCGCTTGATATTGATTTTGATGTTTTATATACGGATATTGCTCCCATTGATTTGATTTTACAACGTGTTGGTCGTTTACATCGGCATGATATTCAAAGACCTGAAACTTTGAATATTCCAGAATTATTTGTTATGGGAATTCAAGCCCCATATGAATATGGCGATGCTAATGAAGCTATTTATGAAAAGTATCTTTTGATGAAGACTGACTATTTTTTGCAAGATACGGTAACTCTACCGAACGATATTTCCAAGTTAGTACAGGAAGTATACGATCCAAAAACGGATGATTTAATTCCAGAAATCGGAGAATCGAGAATTAAGTTAGATAAAGATCAAGCACAAGAAAAACAGCGTTCAAATGTTTTCCAAATTGCGGCACCAAAATTTAGACTTAAATCGACTATTCATGGTTGGTTAGATTATGATTTCCGTAATTTAAATAAAGATGAACAAAGTGCTAATGCGGCGGTAAGAGATATTCAAGAAACGGTTGAGGTTATCTTGATACAATGTACAGCAAAAGGACAATATTTAGTGGATGGACGGTCATTAAGAGACGTTTCAGATCGTGAAATATCTGAACAAGTAATTCGTCTACCAATGGCCATTACGCCTAATGCTACCGTGATTACTAAGGTTATAAATGATCTAGAAGATAAAACTGCAGAATACTTTGATAAATGGCAAGAGAGCCCATGGTTAAGTGGGGCCTTGGCATTGCCGTTGGATGATAATTTATCAGCAACTCTTGGCAACTGGCGATTAATGTATTCAGAAGATTTAGGATTAAATTATACAAAGGAGGATGAGTAAATATGATGAGTCAGAGCTTTAATTTGACAACAGATCCTTGGATTAAAGTGATACAGACTGATACAGGACGGGAGAAGTCTGTATCACTGATTGAATTTTTTAGTCATGCACAAGACTATCGTCAATTGGCCGGAGAAATGCGCTCACAGGATTTAGCAATTATGCGTTTTTTGTTAGCAATTTTGACTACAGTATATTCGCGTTATAATGCTGGCAATATGCCATATTCTTGGATTACCGTGGATTCTGACACAATGCAAGCAACAGATGTTGATGATGATACAGATGCTGAGGATATTAATGAAGATTTACTCGATACGTGGAACAAACTCTATCGAGCAGGAAAATTTTCTAAAATTGTGACAGATTATTTGAAGTGTTACGATAATCGCTTTGATATGTTTGGTGATCATCCCTTTTATCAAGTGACGACCGCTGACTATGACGCTCTAGTTCCTAGTAATAAACGAGTCGAAAAAGGAAAAGGTCAGGTACTAGTTAAACAACTTAATCGACGTATTTCGGAAAGTGGGAATACGCCATCAATTTTTGCTCCAAAAACGGGCGAACGGAAGAATTCAATTGATATTGATGAACTTGTGCGTTGGTTGATTACTTATCAAAACTTTACAGGTGTAACTGACAAAACCAAAATTGAGACGAAAGAAAAGTTTTCCAATTCTGCGGGTTGGTTGTATCGGATCAATCCAGTTTATGCCCAAGGACAGACTGTATTTGAAACTCTAATGTTGAATCTGAAATTAGGTGGTGAACAAGTAGACCCGTTAGCCTTACAAAAGCCAGTTTGGGAGTATGAGATTCAAGATTACATTGCTGTTCGTAAACAACAGGTGGTACCGGATAATCTAGCAGAGCTTTATACAACTTGGTCACGAATTCTTCATATTAAATGGCAAGATAATAAGCATCCATTAATTTTTAGTGCAGGGATTCCAATTTTTGAAGCTACGGGTGCTTTTATTGAGCCAATGACAACGTGGAGAGTAGACAAAAAAACAGGGGAATATCGTCCTGCTGTTAAGAGTCTTCGCTCGTTGAGTATTTCTATGTGGAGAAACTTTGGTAATTACGTTGATGTTCACAGCAATTCAGGACAATTGGAACCTGGAATTGTTAGTTGGTTGCATGATATAAAAGATCAAGATACATCAGTCATTGCAGATGATCAATTGTTAACATTAGCTTCAACAACTCTGATCAGCGATGGTAATGCGACCTCACAGGCTCCAGCGGTTGAAGTAGCCGATGATATACGATTACAATCAGACGTGTTGTTTGATCCTGAAATTGCGGAATATTGGCCTGTACGAATTGAAGATGCTATAGATACAACTCAAATGATTGGAACAGATTTTTACCATTTTGCTTCAACAATTGGTCAAATACGTAATGTGGATGCGCGTTCATTTGCCAGCAATTTAAGTGCCAGTTTTTATCAGAAATTGAATGCTCCATTTAAAGAATGGCTATCCCAATTGACTGGTGATGATGACAGAGAACAAAAAATTGAACAATGGAAAGAGCAATTAGAAGATATTTTAAATGACACAGTTCGTGATGTCATGAAGTCTAGTTCTCCTAGGGACGTCAGTGGTATTGAGGATGATAAAGGCCGTTTGTTGAATATTTTTACCGCTCGAAGAAGACTAAATTATAATGTTCGCATACATTTAGGGCCTCAGGATAAGGAGTGATATATCGTTATGGGAAAAATAGAAAAGGTTACCGATAGAATAATTCGGAGTCTTTGGAGAGATGGAAAACCAGACAAAGCTGTTTTATCAAATGTTCGAGGTGCTGCTACGCTGTTAAGTCGGCAAGCACAGTCTGTTTGGCCAGTGATGATGGCTAATCTGGATGAAAAGATGTTAAGTCGCGATGGTCGTCCCACTTATGCGGAAACGGCAGTATATGCAGCCATTCGTTTTTATGCGATTCATCAACAAGGACAAACACAATTTGTTTACAGTTCAGTTCACGGGGATGATGAGAATAAAGGAGTGAGTTTATTTAAAGCGCTTGCTCAGTTAAGAAATCAACCAGATCGTCAAGAAGCTCTGGATCGTCGAGTGAAAGCACTCTTGGCAACAAGTAATGTGGCTAGTATGATTCAGTCTTTATCTCATTTGGTTAGTATTTTAAAAGCCACTAATCCAACAATTAGAATTGATTATGCCTTATTAGCACAAGATTTATATGATGCACAATTTGGTGTTGATGTTGCGAACCAAGTTCATTTGCGCTGGGGGCAGCAGTACTATTGGAGCACGAAAAATCAGAAAACAACTGAAGGGGAGAAAAACTAATGACCAATAATTTATATTTAGACATAAATATCATTCAAACTGTTCCATCATCTAATTTAAATCGAGATGATACAGGAGCACCTAAGACCGCTTTGTATGGTGGTGTTACGAGAGCTCGAGTTTCTTCACAAAGTTGGAAACACGTCGTACGCCATGCATTTAAGGAAGATCATGTGACATTTAGTTCACGAACAAAAGAGTCTGTTCAATTATTGGCTAATGAGTTACGTAAGCAAGATGGTTCTCTTGATGAAGAAGCTGCTTTAACCAAAGCTAATGAAGCTTTTAAATCAGCTGGCATCAAGGTTGACAAAAATAATGAGACGGGTGCTTTACTTTTAATTAGTAATGGTCAAATTAAAAAATTGGCTCAGTATATACTCAATAATGATGAACTCGATAAAAAAGAAATTAAAAAAGTTCTTAAGGGGGACCAATCCCTCGATTTAGCTTTATTTGGTCGAATGGTAGCTGATAATCCTGAATTAAATGTTGATGCCGCCTCACAAGTTGCTCATGCAATTTCAACTCATGAAGTGATTCCTGAATATGATTACTTTACTGCCTTAGATGATGAACAAGGTGAAGATACTAGTGGAGCCGCTATGTTAGGAACTATTGAGTTTAATTCGGCCACACTATATCGGTATGCTAACGTGAATGTCAATGAATTAGTACATAATCTGAATAAAGAAGATGCCATCGCTGGTATATCTGCTTTTATCAAAGATTTTGCCCTATCAATGCCAACTGGAAAACAGAATACTTTTGCAAACAAAACGCTTCCAAACTATGTCATGGTTACGATTCGACAAGATACACCTGTCAATTTAGTTTCGGCATTCGAAAAACCAGTTGTATCTAACGATGGTTATGTTGAAAAATCTGTTGAACGACTAGAGAACGAGTATAAGCAGACACTGGATTTTGTAGATCAACCGTTATTGACGGTAGCTTTGAGTAAATACAGTACAGAAGCTAGCAAGACAGCAACAAACTTGTCTGATCTCTTGGAACAGGTTACGACGGAGTTGACGAAGGTGGTTGAGGATGAAAATACTAACGATTAGATTGACGTCGCCTTTACAATCCTATGGTGATGAGGCTACGTTTGAACGGCGGACAACCGGAGATTATCCTTCAAAAAGTTCAATTATTGGAATGATTGCAGCGGCTTTGGGTTATTCAAGAGAGGATCCACGAATCTCGCAATTGAATGATTTGAATTTTGCTGTACGAATTGACCAAGCTGGACAAATGTTAACTGATTTTCATACTGTTGAATGGAAAAAGAATGTTCGCAAAATTACTTATCGCGATTACATACAAGATGCAGTATTTGTAGTTGCCGTGGGAAGTAATGATGATCAACAAATTACAAAAATTCACAATGCACTGCGTCATCCGCATTATCAGTTGTTCTTGGGGCGTCGAGCTAATGTTCCAGCAGGAGTTCTTCTAATGGAAGAACTTGACGATAAAAACCCTGTAACAGTTCTGGAAAATTTAGGTTGGCAAGTTTCACCTTGGTCTCAAAAAGTTTATCGAAAACAAAATCCTGGTAAAATGTTTCCCAAAGTTGATATATATGCAGATGCAAATTTACTTAACGATCATCATAGTGTAATGGTTAAAGATCGAGTGGGTTCATTTGATCAAAGAAATCGATACTTTGGTTATCGAGCAATGTCAACAGAACGAGTTCAACTGACATATTCTTGTATAGCAGTTGATGAATCAACAGAACATGATGCATTAAGTGCACTTTAGAAAGGGGGGTAGTCTATGTATTATTTATCAAGAGTTGAAGTTGATGTTCAAAATCGTGCAAAAATCAAAGATCTTACTCATTTAGGTGCATATCATAACTGGGTTGAGCAGAGCTTTCCAAAGGAAATAGCGACCGGAGAACGTCATAGACATTTGTGGCGTTTGGATACATTAGCGGGGAAAAAGTATTTATTGATCATGAGTGAATCCATACCTGATTCTGAGTTTTTATTGAAATATGGTGTTACAGGAACTATTGTGACTAAATCATACGATGGATTCTTAGACAAAATTCATGATGGTCAGATTATGCGTTTCCGATTGACGGCTAATCCCACACATACGATTACACGTCCTGGAAAAAAACGTGGGAAAGTTTTCCCTCATGTTACAGTTACTCAACAGGAAAAATGGTTGGTAGATCGATCAGATAAGTCTGGATTTGAATTGGTCAAACAAGTTGGTGTTAATGACTTAAATGAAACGCAGACGCTCGCTTTTAAAATTGTCGAACGTGATTGGCCAATGTTACACCGTAATCCAGGACGAGCCGTTCGTCTCAGTCGAGTAACGTTTGAAGGTCTGTTACGCGTTGAAAATGCAGAGACTTTTAAACAGACTTTAGTAAAGGGAATTGGACGTGAGAAAGCTTTTGGTATGGGAATGATGACTGTTATTCCGGAGGCTTAATATGTCAGAAAGAAAAATGGGTGCTAATAAGCCAGAAATTTCTGAACTTGGTCGTGTACAAGATCGTATGACCTTTTTATATTTAGAACATGCTGATGTTAATAGGCAGGATAGTGCTATTCAAGTGACGGATCAACGTGGAATTGTATGTATTCCAGCTGCTATGGTGAGTGTCTTATTGTTGGGCCCTGGGGTTAATGTAACTCATAGAGCTATGGAATTAATTGGAGATTCAGCTATGGCTGTAGTCTGGGTTGGTGAGCAAGGAGTACGTGCATATGCTCATGGTCGCGCTTTGAACCACTCATCACGTTTATTACAAGCACAAGCAAAATTAGTTTCGAATCAACGTACTAGAGTTGCTGTTGCGCGTAAGATGTATCAGATGCGCTTTCCTGATCAAGATGTTTCGGGGTTGTCTATGCAAGAACTTCGTGGCAAAGAAGGTGCTAGAGTTCGAAGTGTTTATCACAAAGAATCAAGAAAAACAAATGTACCCTGGAATCGTCGTGAGTATAATCCAGATAATTTTGAGTCGGGTACACCAATTAATCAAGCTTTGACTGCAGCACATCAAGCACTTTACGGATTGAGTTATAGTGTAATTGTGGCGTTAGGGGCATCACCAGGCTTGGGATTTGTACATACAGGTCACGATTTATCTTTTGTTTACGATTTTGCAGATTTGTATAAAGCAAAAATCTCTATTCCTGTTGCATTCGAAATGACTGCAAAATATAGTCAAGACGAAGATCTAGCAGCTAGAACACGATTAGCTATGCGAGATGCCTTTCGAGACGGTAAACTATTGTCTCAGATGGTGACTGATTTGAAAAATCTATTAAACATAGATGATTGTCAAGATGGCGCAGATTTATTTCAACTTTGGGATGATAAACTTGGTATGCAGAAAATGGGAGTTCAGTATCATGATGTAACGGCAGGTGATGACGAATGATTGTTGTTACTTTATCTAAAGTTCCGCCTTCACTTCGTGGTGACTTGACTAAATGGTATCAGGAGATTCAAACAGGTGTGTATGTAGGTAATGTCAGTGCACGAGTCCGTGACCTACTCTGGGAACGTATTTTGAAAAATATTGGGACTGGTGAAGCAACAATGGCGTATAATGCTGCCACTGAATTAGGCTATCAGTTTCGGACAACACGTAAGGATCGACAAGTGGTCGATTATGATGGTATACCCTTAATGATGCATTTAAAGCAACAAGAGGTGCCAGTTAAACATGGATTCAGTAGTGCGGCCAAATTCCATAAAGGGATGACAATGTCACATCGACGTATGACTAAATATCGAAAAGATGTAAAGCCTATATTATCAAAACCTTTGGTGGCACTTGATTTAGAAACAACTGGATTGGATAGTACTAAAGCAGAAATTATTTCAATTGGAGCAGCCAAGATAATGCCCGACGGACAATTACTGCAATTTGAAAAATTAATTCGAAGTGTGGATTCAGTACCATCCAAAATTACTGAACTTACCGGAATTACTTCAGAACAGTTGCAAAAACAGGGTGTTGAGCTTTCATTAGGATTAGAGGCATTGTCTGATTTTGTTAAGGATTCAGTCATCATCGGTTATAATCTTGAATTTGATGAAAGGTTTTTAACGGAAGCATTGCGGAAAGTTGGAAAAACCGAATTTACTAACTCTACCCACGATCTTATGCCAATAGTAAAAACAACTCAGGAGTTTTTAGATAACTATCGTTTAACGACTGTCTTGGAAGTATATCAGATAGAGAATTTAGATCCACATCATGCATTATCTGATGCTCAAGCTACGTTGTCTTTAGCAGAGAAGTTAATAAAAAACGGCAACCTTGTAATTTGAAAATGCCTATGTAAAGGCTTTTTTTAGTGTGCTCCCCATATACATGGGGATGATTCTCGGTCAAATTGCTGAAGTCCTTTTCCAGCATGGTGCTCCCCATATACATGGGGATGATTCTAAAGGAAATCTGACCTACAATGTTACTGATAGGTGCTCCCCATATACATGGGGATGATTCTAAAATAGCCGCCCCAAAGGCGACTACTAGTTTGTGCTCCCCATATACATGGGGATGATTCTGGTACAGACGGTGGAACTTGGATGAACTACATTGTTGGTACCACTGATACCACAAAGAGACATTATGTGGCAACCATCTCGCTGGATGGGTTTTCGCAGCAAGGTGTTTATATCCGCCTTGATAATATTCCTTCGACATCCACTATTACATTTTCAAATATGAAACTGCAATTAGGTTTAAATGTGGTGGTCTCCAATCTTTCTCAAGCCGCGGATGGTATGCGATTTGATATCTCTAAGAAAATTGAGCAGAAGGATCTCAACGGATATGCAACCCAAACGTGGACACTGGATCAGATTAAGTTAATTTCTGATTCAATTGCTTCGTTGAAAACAAAAATTGACAATCTTAGTCAATGAAAACAATAAGAAGTAACATCCACAGCTATAACTGATGGGTCAAACCAGGCTCCTATGTCAAGAATCCGGACATAAAAGTACGAACAAATTTGACTTTCAA
>ERZ794966.62-NODE-62-length-21710-cov-6.510690_pt1 | contig 21710 bp, 23 predicted proteins | sample MGYA00375743_ERZ794966 | MGnify/ENA primary metagenome ERZ794966 (study PRJEB30138, sample SAMN05968713) | food fermentation metagenome | isolation source: fermented_meat | host: spontaneous_fermented_meat_time_40_second_replicate;spont... | place: Italy | collected... | reverse complement strand
TCATCGTACCACCTCTTTAGCCACCCAAATTTTTGAATGATCGTAGTAATCTTAGGGCGTGCAATAACAAAAATGACAAGTCCAACAACATATCCAAGATATTCATTAAAGTGACCGAGAAACTTAATATCAAAACGCATCAATAAATGGCTACATATAGCAGCCAAGCCAATCGCTAAACCAATGTCTAGAAGCGACAGATTTTGAAATCGATCTTGCAATAGTCCAAGAGCGGCCAAACTTAAACATACAGCTGCCAAAAAGTACAACGCTTGATGGGTTGAGCTAATTATGCCTGGTAGTAAATTAAATTTTCTTACTGACCAGTAGGTGACTAATGATAAGAACCCCAGCATTATCAAAATAAAGGGTGCAAACCGTCTACTATACATATCGAACTGTTGGTTACGAGTTTCTTCCTCATAAGATTTTCCATTTTCGTAGACAAGTAAAACGTTGTAGCCAATATGGCCGTCAACATTCTGCATTCCCAACACTTCATAACCTCGACTGTTTAACTTCAACATTGCGGAATTAGCTCTCCGATTCAAGCCGTTTGCTGTGAATCCAGAAACCAACTTGACTTTTTTCATCTCGCTAAAGCCTCCTTCGAATTTGTTTGAACGTTAGCTTTTGATTGACTCCGTGCCATGCTTTCGTCAATTTGCTTTATAAAGTCTTGACTGGTTACCTGAATGTCTTTGAATACATCGGCATTCTTGTCAAAATCCTTTATGTCTTCAGTCCAGCTTTGAATATAAGGAATTGCCGCCTCGCTTGTGTCTAGCCCATGATGTTTAGATACAACGTAGCTGACCATTTCAGCCTGTAATTCTTTTACATTTGTTGCTCTGCCACTTGATAAATCATGTGTAGACCAATAGCCATTTTTATTTAATTCCGAAGGATCGTGCAGTGCGGCATGTGCTAGTTCATGCGTCAGAACAGCTAAGCGCTCTGTTTGATTGATTCGATCACTTATAACAATTCCCTTTCCTCCATTACTATTAGTAAAGAACACGCCTTTAGCCGCTCCTAACTCGATACCAGGGTATTCACGTTGTGAATTGTAAACTGGAATATCTCGGCTCTTTGCAATCGACAATAGCCCCTTTTCAATCGCATCGATTTGTTTTGGATCTTCAATATTTAGCTCATATGGCCGATTAGGATAAATTTTGGGATAATCTTCTGGCTTCGCATTAGTTTGTGTAATATCAAATACACTCCCTACTGAAAAATAATTCTGTTTAGTTACTTCATATCTGCCTAACTGAAGGTCAATTTTTTCATTCGGTGTGGCTTTTGAGAGTTGCTTTGTGATACCTTCAGAATTCTTAAAGTAAGAAACGGTTTTCGGAACAAAGATTTTAATACCTTTCTCGCCTTTCTGAACACTGAAGCCCTCTTTCTTCCAATAACCAAATGGCGCAACGCCAAGTGCACCATCGTACTGCGATCGAATTAGCATTTGATTTTTGGGCGAATAGTTATACATTTCTGTCATGAAATCAAAGAATTCACGCCTTGCTTCAAAAGAGGTTTCAAATTTTTTAACCTGTTCCGTTGCTTGTTCTGCTAATGCCTTTACTTCGGCCTGAACATCTTCTTTACTTTTCCGTTGATACGACATGCGCGAAAACCTCCTTTGGATCTAAGATCACTAGTTCCTCATCAACAACTTGAATAGAATCAATGTAAGCCTGGTCAAACCGCCCCTGAATTCTTTGACTTAAGTCAGTCGTTGTGAAGAAAGCCTGGCTATTTGCTGTATCTACAGCAGTCAAAATCAACATATTTAGCACTTCATCATTTAAATCGACTTTTTTTCTTGAAATAAAGGTAAGGCCTGCGTCTAGCGCATCACTTAACATATCTTTCAAACTAATATTCTCCATCATATCTAATCCACTCCCTGATTAAAGTCTATTGAATCGTCTGTTATGGCACGTTCAATTGATAGCATTGGTTCTTCAACTCGGTTGGTTTTATGCCCAGAGAGAATTGAAAAATCACGGCCAATTAACTGACATTTTTGCTGATATTCTTTGTCATTTAGACGTGTAGTTTGAATGGATAATCTTCCACTAACGATTAGCAACGTGCCTTTCGTTATATTTTCATGGATTCTCTGCGCATTCTTGCCCCAGAAAACCACTGGTACGTAACTTACTTGTTTTTTTCCTTTATAAGTAACTTCATTGGCCAAAGTGAAAAGCGCTGTTTGCACACCGTTTGCATCTTCTTGATAATATGGATCTCGCGTTGCGCGACCGCACACTGAAAAATCATTAAACATTATATATTCCTCCTTAAAGGTGCTTAACTTTCTTTGAAAGTCTTAAATACATTCGTATTCGCATATTTGGACAGTCTGAGACGTTTTGTTTGAGTTTGGGATAACTAGTCAAAACTATTTTTAAAACTGCATATACAAGCATTTTATGCGGTAACATTTTTAATGTTTAAGAAAAAAAGCCTCCAACACATTCAGTGTAGAAGGCTCATATTTTAATCTTTGTCTTTAACTGTAATGGTGCGATTGAACGTCAAAATAGAATACTTATCCTTAATAGTGTATGTCAGCAGATACTCTCCAGCATTCTTCGTGTCTACCTCACCATCAACGGTAATATCTACTTTACCGTACTTACTTACACCTTTAATACCTTCCATTGCATCGAATTTATCACCTATAGAAATAGTCTTATCCTCGATGCCTGTAATTTTCGGTTGATCTGCAATTACATGGTAAGTTACTGTCTTGACGGTACTCATACCATAATGATTGGTAACCGAGTATTTTAACACGTACGTACCAACATTTTTCGTATCTACTGTACCTTCAACTTTAATTTCCAAGTCACTATCATATGGATCACTTGCTTTAATGTTGTGCATTGGATCAAATTCAGACCCCACTTCAATTTCAGTGTCAGCTTCGCCCACATCTAACTCTGGAGTTTGTGCATATACGGTAACATCACGAGTTATTTCCGCGACTTTACCGTCTTGATCCGTCACCCTATACTGCACTTTGTACACGCCAGGCATATCTGTTTTCACATTATTAGAGATAATTTGAACTCTAGAAAGCAAATCCCCATCTTCAGTATCACTAGCAGTAACCCCCATCATTGGATCAAAATCATGTCCAACTTCTACTTTAGTTGCATCAGCATTTAACTGAGGAGCGTTGTTAATGATTGAAATTGCGCTTCCTCGCTTAACAGTCACTCCTTGGGAATTAGTTACTGAATACCAAACAACTTTAATACCAGGCTTTGAGGTATCTAAATCAGCAACAGAAGTTTGAACATTATTTGTTAGGTTACCGTCAACCGAATCACTAGCGGTTACTCCAGTCATGAGGTCATACTTACTATGAACATGAACCGTTGCGAACACTGGAACAGTCAATTTTGGTGTACTTGTTGGATCTGGCGTTGGATCTGGTATTGGATCTGGTTTGCCGGGTTTGCCAGTATCTACGTTACCGTTAGATCCTTTTTCCGGAATACCACCTGTCTGTTCACCTGCATTAGATGAATTTGCATCTTTATTTAACATGTCCTTAATTGGGTCAGTTGGTAATTCCGGCTTTTTAGCAATAACTGAAGCAGCCTCAACCAGCTTATCCGTTTCTTTCGCAACTGCTGCATGTGCCGATTTAAGAGTATCTCCAGTGAAAGCATCGGCCACTTGATCAACCGAATCCTTAGTTTTTTCACCAACGCTCTTAATAACGTCATCGATGACGTTATTCTTTTTTGCTTGCTTAACATTTTTCTTTTGTTTCGCAACATTATGAGTGCTAATTTTGCCTCTTGAAAAATCATTACTTTGTGTTGCATATACACCGCCACCAATAATTAATAAAGCCAATCCGCAGCTGGTAATGATCGGTACAACCTTGTTTTTTCTTTCTTTTTGATCTGCCATATTTTCTATTCTCCTAACGTTTTTAAATTTCTTTGCCATACTTTCAAATTGTCGGCCGCATCTTTACGCTGGGCTTCAGAAAGCCCTGGATCGTTCACTTCACCATGATATTTTTCAATAACCTGTTGATATGATTTTCCCGCATTAATTAAATCGGTTAGATCGCCGCTCTTTAAGGTCTGATTAATCTCAGTCGCTTTATCAATCTGGCCATTGCGAATAAACTCTATTGCAATAGACTGTGTTAGTTTAGTGTTGCCAAGCTCCATATTCAGACGGTAAGCATCATCTGGTCTATGAGTCTTTAAATATGCAACAACCAGTTGTGCTTTACGCACTCGAGTCATTCTTACACCTTTAACCTTCAGCATCTTATCCCATTCTTTCTGATAGAAAGCTATATCATACTTACCGTTGTCAGTCGGATAATGGCTATTAAAATTCTTAAGATCATCTATTTTTTTATTATCGAAAAGATACTGTTCAATCTTTAGTTTCTTATCCGGATATAATTTTGCGGCCTTTACATAATCTTTATCGGATATTAGAGAGCTATACGTTGGTAATTCATTTTTGTGCTGTTTCACTAATTGGATCGCAAACACAGAAGCCCAGCCAACCACAATAATCAAAACAATACTCATAACAATTTTGATTAACCGTTTTGACAAAGATATACGCATGTGGGGAATCTGAAACTTTGGTAAATGGAAATGGAAAGCTACGCGCTTTCCACCCCTGCTTTGTCTGGTTTTCAGTTGATAATTTGTTCTGGTTAATTCATAGGTTTCGCTACCATTAGAATCTTCCGGTTCAATATCCTCGTGTACTGGAGGGGGAGTCGGTTTGGGTGCCATAGAATCTTTATCACTTGTTGCAGAAATATCGGCAGAACTATTATCAACTTCATTTAAACCATTTGAAATTAAACTGATCAACGCCTCTTTCTGTGCCGGTGGGGTGCCCTCAAAGACTGTTTCAAGTGTGTGGTTTACTAGGGATAAAATAGACTGCACATAAGCGTGCCCCGCGCCAAACTCGACATCATCTTTGAAAATTGTCTTACCATCACGGCTTAGAATTAACTCACCATTCTCAGAAATTTGATGTTCAATTGCGTAGGTCTCAATGATCGCTAATTGTTTGTTTGCTTCAACCAATGTCACAGACCCTTTTGGGATCACCTTTTTTAAATTACGATTGGCACTAAAAGAAGCAGTAATCATAGAATCACCCCATTGCTCCCTTCAGCCAGGTAACAACAACTGCTGCTGATAGACACACAGCGAATCCGATAACCACATTTTGCATACCATCACGAGCAGCTTCGACTTTTTGAGGATTTTTGTTCATATGAGCAATACCCATCATGACAAGTTTTAAAGCAGCATAACCACCTGAAATACCGGTAGCGGCTGTTGTCAACACTTGAAGAATTGATAAAATTTTATCCATTTCATTACACCCTACTTTCTGGTTTGTTCCGTTTTGAGTAAGCACTTAATGCTTCAATAATTACTTCTTGATTCTCTGCAATAACCTGATCATATTTTTCCTCGTACCAGGCATTCATGTTAATGTTTTGATTTTCTAAAATAGCTTGGGCCATTTCTTTTTTCTTTTTCAACTCAGCATTTGATACCATATTCGTTCATACTCCTATACTCTGCTCTTAGGTACGAATAGCTGTGGAGCCAATCCAACCTCTTGAGCTTTTGATATTTCTTTTTTATAGTCCAAAGAGCTTATTTGTTTAACCCAACACTTCTTGATACTAAATGCTTGCCATGAATAGCCCAATCGTCTTAGTTCCTTGCGCTGCTCATAACCATTTTTAACAAGTAAGTAATACGCAATATCAAATATCGCTGTGGCGTTGGTCGCGACATTAATACCTAAGCGGCGGTCTTTCTTATAAAGAATATCTTCTAACAACCTGGCCTCATTTATACTGTCAACGGATTTTTGCCACGCCTGCATCAACGTAAACCATTCAAAATCATTCGCTCTTAAATAATCTTTCAATGGAAATCCATTTTTAACAGTAATGATGAATTGGTTTTTTATCTTTAGATCAGGAATTGTCCAATCCTCAACAGAACCATATAGCTTCTGTATTTTGTTGCGATCAGGTGAATCATCTTCTTCCAATACATCTGCCTGGTTAACCCAGCCAAGGGCAATTGACATCACTAATAATTGGTAATATCGAGTGTAAAATGCCTCCGTGTGATCGGTATTTCCTGTATCAACAACTTGTATATGGTGTGCTAATTCATGTAAACACGTCAGCATAGTAAACGCTGGGCGGCGTGATAAATTAAATATTCTTATCTCGGCCGTTTCCCAAAAATAATCACCGTGTTTTGATTTCAGCTCTTTTGGTTCAATTGCTAGATGATACTTCTTGTATTTACCGCTTTCCTGGTATGTTTTATCTAACAAAAAGTCCAATGACTCTTTAACTTTGAAAGCCTCCTGGGACTGCAAAAAAATCCCTCCTTAATTATTATCGGTGGACTACGTATCCTTTTCATTCGCAGTCGCCTATTATTTAACGTTTCGCGAAATTTTGACTTGTGTAAATTGATCACCCGTATTGCACTTTTGAATGGTAAATAAGCCATTGTACTCATGCTTAATTTCATGTGTACCCTGTAAAATCAGTAAGTCGTTTCCTTTGATTGTCTTACTGCTATATTTTTCAAAGAAGACATGGTTCTCAATAAAGATCCATATTCCGTAGTCGTACGTTTTGAAGCGTCGAATATCCTCCACAGAAACGCGGCACCGCCCCCTTAATTGCTTGAATGCCATTTAATTCCCTACTTTCTCTCGCGTTTATTGATAGTAAATTTTTAGCACAAAAAAACGTTATGCTTTTTGACATAACGTTTATTTTCACTGAAGCTCTTTCCTTTTATTCCAACAATCGCGCGCGCACAAAAATGCGATCATTATTTGTTTGGTTATTACAAGTATATAAAGTTACAATACCCTCACCTTGATTGTCGTCTATAATCTCACCATGCGCTGCACTCAATCTTTTATCTATCTGTGTTACCTGATATTTAAATGTACCTTCTTTTGTAGAAATAATAATTTGATTACCTGGTTTCACGTACGCAAGATTTCCAAATAGTAATTTGCCATTGTTCAACTGATTATGACCAGCTAAAGCATAGTTACCTTGCCCTGGTTTCTGATTAGGCTTGACCGTTACCACACCCACTGACAATTTTTGATTCGATACACCTTCTAAGATAGGTTCTTTAATTCCAACCGAAGGTATCGTAATTGTCCCAATTGAATATTTGTTGATAATGTCGTTATCAATAGCTGCTTTATAATCTTTATAGTCGAAATCATGGATCACTTTGTTATCATATTTTGCATGCTTAACAGAATTGAATTTAGTTCTTGCTTTGGCAAATAGTGCCTTCTTTTGCATGAGTTGTTGCTGTGTCTGCTGATACAGCTCAACTTTCTTGAAGACCCCTAGGCCTACTAGAAAGGCACCTGTAAGAACGAAGACAACTAAAATTGTATTTTTTTTGCTCAATGATCAATTCACCACCTCTCGGAACTCAATTGCGACATTCATTATTGCCGGCGAACCTCTTTCAAACATATTTAGCACTCCCTTCTGCTCGAATATTTATATGTAAAAATGGGATATTCCCTTTCCCGGAAATACCCCATTTGTGTAGCTATATTAAGCGTTCATTTTCTTTTTGCGATCTACAAAAATCAATACCAAACCGCTGATAAATAGAACTGCGCCAGCAATAATTGCTGTCATAGCCATCGGTTTCTTAGAACCAGTCTTAATCAACGTTTGAATCTTGTCTTTCATATTGACAGCCTTAATTGAAACGATGTCGCCATCATTTTTGATTGAGATACCATCTTTATGATATGAACCTGAATAGCCAGCTGGTACTTTTCATCTAAAGCATATGTCTTATTTGCGACAACATCAAAATTAGCAAAGCCTTTTTCATCTGTTGTAGCAACTATTTTTTTACCGTCATTGTCAGTTAATGTGAATTCAGCACCTTTAACAGGTTTGCCATTTTCATCAACTTTAGCAATCTGTACCTTACCTTTATTAAGGTTATTCTGAGCTGTATATTCAAATACTTGTTGATCCTTAGCTACCGTGATACCTTCTTTATGGAAAGTGCCGTTATAACCAGTAGGATTTTTTGTTTCATCTAAAGCGTAAGTTTTGTTAGCTTCAAGGTTAAATGCTGCGTAACCCTTGCTATCAGTTGTAGCCACTAATTTCTTACCATTATTATCTGTTAATGTAAATTCAGCGTCTTTCAATGCCTTACCATCTTGATCTACTTTATGAACTTTTACAGTCCCGCGATTCAAGATATTTGAAACAGCATATTCAAAAGTTTGGCCATCATTAGCAACCGTAATGCCTTCTTTATGGAAACCACCATGATAACCAGCAGGAATCTTAGTTTCATCTAATGAGTAAACTTGGTTAGCTTTAATTGAGAATTGAGCATAGCCGTCTTTATCAGTTAGAGCCTTTGTCTTGCCGCCTTTACCATCGGTTAATGTGAATTCTGCACCTTTTAAAGGTTTCTTATTTTGATCCACTTTGTGAACTTTGATTGTACCTTTATTCAAGTTGTTGCCAACTGAATATTCAAACTTTTGGCCGTCATTTGCTAAGGTGATACCTTTTTTCTCGAAAGAACCGTTATAACCGGCTGGATTCTTAGTTTCTTTTAAATCGTATACTTTGTTTGCTTCAATTGTGAATGTAGCAAGACCAGTCTTATCTGTAACAGCTTTAACTGATTTACCACTATTGTCTGTTAGTGTAAACTCTGCACCAGCAAGAACTTTGTTATCTTGATCAAACTTGTGTACAGAAATTGTACCCTTGTTTAACTTATTACTTACTGTGTAGTCAAATGTTTGACCGTCATTCGCTAAAGTAATTCCTTTTTGTTCAAAGCCACCATGATACCCATTTGGTGTTTTTGTTTCTACAAGGTCATATGTGTTACCTTGTAGGATTTGGAAACCGGCCAAACCATTTGCATCAGTTTTGGCAACTTGTTTTGCACCAGTCTGATCGGTCAATGTGAATTCTGCATCTTTTAATTTAGCCTTAGTATCAACATCAATCTTCGTCACATTTACTCGTCCTTGTCCACGAGTCCAACCGAAAGAAATGTTTTGAGCAACTGGAGATTCATCGGCAGTAAAGGCAGCAATTGCACGTTGTACGGTTTCAGAGCCATTTCCATAAATCGTAGATTTAAAGTTTGTTACACTACCATTTACGTCAAAGCTAGCGTTACCTGAACCGTTTGTCACTGGTACTTTAACAGTAAATGTATCGTTAACGTTTACTGTGTTATTTGCTAGAGGTTGACCATTTGAACCAACCAATTGCAATCCAGCAATTTGTTGATTCAATTTGATTGCAGCAACACCAGGCTTGTTTGAATTAACCCGATATGTGAATTGATGAAAACCGTCTTTATCTTCTTTTGAAATTTCTTGAACATCAAATGAAGTTTGTGGAATTGGTGTCCCATCAGTAGCGGCATTGTAAATTTGTTGTGCAGCATTGTGTACGCGTTGTACGGCAGCTGGATCTTGTTCAGGTGTACTCCAAACAATTTGATCCCATCTCCAATCACCTGATAAAGTCCAAGCGACAACTTGTGTTGCATACCATGCTTCTTCATCATTGGCTGTCCCTAATTCTGCGGCCGATTTTGTTGGAAAGCCATTTAAAAACATTTTTGCGAATCGATCTCCGCCATCAGCAACACCCGGTAATGTATCGCCATTTGGCGTTGGTTTCTCTGAATCTAGACAGTAAGCGATACGACCAAATTGGTCAGCAAATTGATCACTGATCATATATTCAGGTGCACTACCATTTTGTCGATCAACACGAATGTATCCTTTTGAAGTAACTCCAGTTAAGTGGAATGTTAATTCATCAGTGCTGCCTGGTGTTGCAGCGTTAACTGCAACTGGTGCAATTAATTGAACGCCCATTGTTGCAATCGCTAGAATTGCAGCTGCTTTACTTTTGATTTTCTTAAAACTAAATTTCAACTCTATTACCTTCTTTTCATTATTTTTTGAACTCAATAATCTATGATAATTTCTCCCTAAATTCCCACTACATACAAACCGCCTCCTTTAATGCAAAAAAAGACCGTTCCCAATTTTTGAGAACGATCTTATAATTCATGAATTTTGATTTTAAGTACAAAAAAAGAAGCAGCCTCTTTTTAAGCTACTTCCTACTTTATTTATCCAACTGATACGGCCATGCCTGTAGTATTGAATGAGTTTGCAAACGTGCTCTCACCAATCCAACTTGCACCAAACACTGGATCAACTACATGGATATATCCTGGCTTCACACCATCAACTAAAACAACGTGTCCGTTCCATACAGCTCGACCCCAAGGCATTTGCTTAAACTCTGGGGCTGCATACTGATAAGTGATCCACGTTACAGCTGGGTTGCCATTTCGTACAGAATTTTTGACAGCTTCTAGTCCTGAAATCCCTGTTGCATGACCACCAACACTATTTGCCCACTGAACAACTGGCGCTGCCATCATACCTTGATATGTTCCATCTACGTTGTGACTCCATTCACCAGCATATCCATTGTATGGGTTATTATCTGATGACCGTGGCATTGAATTAACAAATTGGTAAATTCCCTGTCCAGTCACACCCTTGTAGTGTAATGCCATGAGTAGGGAAGTCCCTTCACACAACATTGTGTCACCTTGACTTATAAAAGGCACATTTAAAAGTGTTTCACTTGATGCGGCCGGTTGCGTATTATTAGCTGTGTTCTGTCCTCCAGCATTATTTGTTTGAGCTGCTGGGGCTGTTGCGCCAGCAGCTTGACTTACTTGTTGTGCTGGCTGTGCTTGGGCTTCTGTAACAGATGCACTTTGCGCTGCTTCAGCACTCGCCTTTTGAGCAGCTTCTTGATTCTTTTGCTCCTCGGCTTTCTTTTCACTTTCTTTTTCAGTTGCTGATTCTTCAGTAGCCTTTGCCTTCTTTAAAGACGATTTTTCACTTGCTTTTTTTGATGCACTCTTTCTTGAAACTTTTGAAACACTATCTTTTTTTGCACTATTTGTACTTGCATCACTGGAATTTCCACACGCACTAAGCGCTAAAACAGCTAATAATGAACTCCCCAATAAAACACTCTTTACTCCATTTTTCATAATACTAACCTCTCCTTTTTATCTGAATAACATTACTATTATCAGACTTTATTTTTACAGGCATATTTGCTGGCCGCACACTCTCAGTTTCACCGTTTCTCAGAGCTAGGTAATACCCGCCACGATAAGTGATTGTATATTTAGTACCTAACTCCAAGTCTATCATTTCTCCCATGCCATTAATAAACGGCAATTTTACTTGATCATTACAACTTAATACGTATGTACTCATGTTCTATTACCACCGTTGTAATGAAGAATCTTGCTCCCGTTTGATTCTTCAAGTATTTCGAACTGATTGTCACGGCGAACAATTGAGCATATTACCATTCTATCATTTGTTGATAGTGCATGACCACCGAGATTTGGAATTCTATTTTCTATATTTGATAATGACAGAAAGGATATTTTTTCGGCCTCCATATAACTTCTGACTTCTAACCAAACACCTTTCATACGTCCTACTGAATATGCGCCCCTCATTAAGTTCGCCCCCATTTTCCTATCTCCTTCTTTTAGTTATGTATTAATAGATATATTGGCCACAAAATTATAACCCAAAGCGGAATTGCCATAAGTGTTGCATTGAAAACTCCAGCAAAGAAATTATGTCGATCTTTAATTAATAATTTCATTTCACACCCCCATGTTATTTGTTGAATTTAACTCTTAATTGAAACGTTGATCCTTAGTGGAAATACTCAACATAAACACGCTAATTCACTTAATTTTTGATAAACATCAACTACTTCGGCCTTTTGGGGTAAAAGTATCTGAGGATCAACGCTTCAACTAAGAGTTAAACCAGCCTTTGAAAGGCTTAATAAAACCAGCAGAGACAGTGTAGCTTTTTAATTATTTGCTTAACCAATTTCTTTGCGCACCGCGGTTTGATTTTTTAAGGAAGTGCGCATTGTCATTGTTCCGTTTGATTTTTGACTAGCGAATGGTGAATTCTTTTGTCTCCCAAACTAGTTAATCAATAATATGCTGGCTTTATTAAACCGAAAAGGTCTTCTTTGACCGTAATCATTTTGTATATTTTTCTTCAAAATACTTCTCCAAATCCGCATCTTTTGGATCACTATTATTCTGTTTTTTTAAATGCCGCTTTGCTAACGAAGTCTTACTACTTTTGCCTTCTGCAAGCCTTAAATCTGCGATATTATCCGAGTTTGATATATATTTAAAGATTTCACTTCGTTTCATCGATTGAACTCCTTGCTATTGAATATTTATCATCTTAGTTAGCTTTAAGTAGCCACTCCCCCGTGTTAGTAATCAATTTGGAAGGAATGATTCGGTGCACCGGCTTTATCATCACCGGCGCTTTTTGACTAGTATAAGTAAGCTAAATAAGTAACAGTGGCGTGGCTACTTAAAGCTAACTAAAATTTCGGTTAATGTTTTTTGAGAAAAAGAATTGTCTTAACGCTTGGCCCGTCATACCTGTACTTAATCCCAACGACTTCACTTCTATGCAGTTGCGCTAGGAGCAAAACTCTTTGATCAGGGCCAATCTTTTTCTTCTGTATATAGAAAAGCAATGGTATTTCACCTATATGCTCTATGCGCATATAGTCGATTACTTCTGTTATTAGTGGTGTTTCTTTAGTTCTTAACATTTTTTTACCTCTCTCTGTGTTATGTTGTGCAGTTTTCGCGTTGTGATTTACGAAGATAGTAATGGCTTTTGGTTTGGAGCCATCTGACCTAAACGACACTCAAAGCGCTTATCCAGATTATGGCTTGATCTGAAACCTACGAATCTATATTCAGCAACCTTTTCAAAAGAAAAGATCCTGTTAATGATTGCTTGTACTGCGCGAGTGAAGAACGAGATTTGGCATGTCCCGCTAACCTACAAAGTCTATATTCATCTAACGTTGGGAGCTATGGCCGAGTTCCCCCGAATTAGCATAATTACTAAAACAAAGCGTCGGCGCTCACAGCAGCTCGTTAATGTTAATGACTTCTCGTAAATAATCCTAGCCGTCCCATGTATGAGTTTGATGATCGCGTTATCCCGCTATGACAGCTACGTAGCGGCACGATTTATGTTCAATTGTCAAAGGGCAGTGGTACCAAATCTTTGGTGCATCGATAAAAGAAAATATTTGAAACAAATTATTGCTCGATATTTGGATTAAAATATCTTCGCAAATCACAACGTGAAAGCCAGTGTCACTTAATTTTGTATTTTACAATTTGCAGCGGTTGATCCTTTGCGCTTCGTTTAGCAATTAGCTTGCCGTTAAAGTTATTGACCGACCGCGCTTTTTGAAAAACTTTATGCCCTGCGACAACTCTATTTAAATCGTCTCGATAGCCAAACGTACCATTTTTCAAATTAATAAAGATTGTGCCAGTAAAGATCCTCACTGAGTATGCTTCTTTTTGAAATCGCTCAAATGAACACTCAACTGTCGTAATTGGATAACGCTTGTGCTTCATTACTCAACCTCCATTTTTTTGGTGCAACGTACACCATTTTTGGTATACTTGTTACTGTACTAAACGTCAGCGTTTCGTACTGTCACAGAAGTGGAAAACGGCTAACTTTCGTTAGGGGTTATCTACAGGCGTTAATTATGGATAAAGACTTTGTGCCTGTAGATAAACAAAAAAAGAGGCTTGCAACCGTAGTTGCAAGCCTCTTTGAATTTCAACTCCACTCGCTCATTACTAAGATACCGAATAGTGTTCAATTCGCGATATACCAACCTAATAGAGAATCCCTACTAGTCTAAGCATAATCAACCTAAATTGGTAAAATTATACTTAGAGTATGGCAAAAAGCTCACCGTTCGAGTATACTTAATAACGAGTTGCGCGGAAGCGTCAACTCAAGGAGAGCAAGGCTACTAGGTCGTTACGTGACTTGGTTAGCTTCACCTTTCATCGGTCCTGGCAGACTGATGATTGGCGCTCTTCTTTTTGTTTTTCCACTTCTGTCGCAGCACGAAACTAAATAATTCGTGTTGCATATTAACTTGTCTTAACCTTACCTTTAGTTTTTTCAAAAAGCAAGTATTTTTTTAACAAGAAAAAACAGAAGTGGTTAACATCGGCCGTTAGATTAAGTTCTAACGGCTTTTTTGTACTCATTTTTCATATGCATTCTTTTGGGGGTGATAAATCCGAAAAATAGCTGATGGGCATCAATTCTCCTTTGAATTTAAGGTTTAAAGATCATTAAATCCTTGAGATTCTAGCATCATTAATTGCCTTTTGACATCTTAAATACCGTAAAATTGCAGTAATTTCAAGCTGATTAAGTTCTCGCACTAAACAATTATTGATCAATGTTATCTGCCTCCTGATTTTTTTGCTGGTCATCGGGAAAAATAATAGCGCGTAGCTTGCGATCAATTTCTGAGAGGATCTCCTCATGTTCGCGTAAGTAACTAACTGCATTTACGCGTCCTTGACCTAAGCGGATTTCCCCATAGTTAAACCATGACCCAGATTTTTCTGCAATTTCATGTTCGATCGCTTGATCAAGAATATCACCAACTGGATCTACACCTTCACCAAAGACCATGTGGACATGAGCGGTTTTAAAAGGTGGCGCGACCTTATTTTTTACGACTTTTATTTTAATTGGTTGCCCAGTTGCTTTGGTTTTATCGTCTTTATCGTCCTTATCTGTCCCGCCATCTCGGCGGACATCTAATCGGACCGAAGCGTAAAATTTGAGTGCACGGCCTCCAGGCGTTGTTTCGGGACTCCCAAACATGACGCCAACTTTTTCACGGATTTGATTGATAAAAATTACCACAGTTTTATTTTTATTAATCGTGCCGGATAGTTTACGAAGGGCTTGTGACATCATGCGGGCCTGTAAGCCAACATGTGCGTCCCCCATTTCGCCTTCGATTTCAGCGCGAGGTACAAGTGCAGCCACTGAATCGACAACTAGAATATCTATCGCTGCACTTTCAATCAACTTATCAGCAATTTCTAAGCCTTGTTCGCCTGTATCTGGTTGAGACAAGTATAGATTATCAATATCAACGCCTAGCTTCTTGGCATAGACTGGGTCCATTGCGTTTTCAGCATCAATATAAGCCGCAATCCCGCCAGCACGTTGTACTTCCGCAACTGCCTGCATAGCAATTGTTGACTTACCAGAGCTTTCAGGCCCATACATCTCGACGATTCTACCCTTTGGAAGTCCACCAACACCTAGTGCTAAATCTAAAGATAATATCCCTGTTGGCGCTACTTCGATTTGAGTAGCCGCATTTTGGCCCATTCGCATAATGGAGCCTTGGCCAAAGTTTTTGGTTATTTTTGTTAATGCCGCTTCTAGCGCTTTGGAACGGTCTTGCTTATCAGTTAATTGAGTTATATTTTCTTTTTTTACAGTAGGCTTATTGGCCATAGATTACCGTCTCCTTTTATAAAACGAACAAACGTTCGCTCTATTTTCGAGTTAAGCATAGCACAGGACGTTAATTTATCGCAAGCGAACATCGGCATTTTTTTTAAACTTTATTAAGATAGGCGAAATGCTATATATAAATATACTAGCTGTTAGATTTGAGCTGCTGCATTACACTGAGTGTAGCAAAAATTAAGACCATGTGATTGCAGCGTTACCGGCTTTATAATTGTCCATCGATCGCTTATTGCCAATCTGTTCAAATTGATCATACATAGCACTGTAAACATAGCTGTTTACGTCTTTTACAGCGTTTAATCGGACTTGTTCAACGGTTCGCATCAAAACATCATAGACTGGTTTATCAACATCTTCGTCCTTAAAATCAAACAAACTACTTTGGATTTTATGCTTATTTAAAGCTTGTTTTTTGGCACGTAGAACAGTCTTTTGAAGTATTACAAATTGTTCAAAGTTATTGTTAGACAAGAGTTTAAGTGTCAGTAATTGTGGTTTAGTAAAAATATTATCGTTGTCTAAGTGGTTTTTAAAAAGCGCAGCGTCTTGTTGTTCACGTAGTGATTTTTGACTGTCTGCTAGAGTATCTGTTTTTAGAGAATCTGTTTCTAAAGGTTTTAAAATATCAGTATTATTTAAATCAGTATCACTAGTATCCTTTTTGAGGAAATCTAGATTTCCCTTTTGAGGAAATCTAGTATTATCAAGGGTTCCCGTTGCTTTATCTTGTATAGACGTTGGTAAATCAATGTTTACAGGTTGATCGTTGCTTGTCTCTAGTTGATCAATGCCATAAATATCAGCATCTGTAATTTCGGGTTCGAGAAGATACATACGATTAGCTCTACCTTGTCCCATGCGTTTCATAATCAATAAACCAGCTTCTTTAAGTTCTCGTTTAACACTGTTCACTTTGTTATGTCCGCACCCTAAAATCGCCTCTAATTGCTCTCCCGTGTAGATAAAATAAATATTACCTTCAGGATCAAACCAGTGATTTTTGATTGAGAGTTGAAGTCGATCAGAAAGAACGGCGAAAGCGAGTTTAGCTTCAGCACTCAAGGTTTTATATTTGTCGCTGGTCATAAAGACTTTGGGTACCTGAAAGAATTTCAAAGCATATTGACGTTTGATGTTGTAGTAGTTCGGTTGGTTATCCATGTCAGTTCTCCTTTTGAATTAAAAAGAGCGAACCCGCATTTGCGAGTTCGCTCTAGTGTTGTGTAGAGTAGGCAAATGCGAGCCTGGTGTTAGGACCAGAATCTCTTTAAAAAGCCGCATTGACCTACTTTTATGTATAACTAAACAAGCCTTTTTCTATTGCCATTTTTAAGAAAATAGCATATAATAAAAGGCATAGATAAAAGAAATTACAGGCAAATAACTTCTTAAAGTGGGTCATCACGAATTCCAGTTCGTGGTGGCTTTTTTTATTTACCTTAAGTAAAACACACTTAAAAAGCCTTGTAAAGCAATAATCGCGGCTGTAAACACATGCGATTATTGTGTTCACCACGTCAACTAAGTATACTTTGTATACATGGTTGACTAAGTATACAAGGTATACTGTGTTAACAGGTGAAAGTGTTTCGATTTTAGCTGACAAGTAATTGTTTTGTGAAGCAATAACGGTATACGGCGTTAACAGAGTTAACTTAGTACACATTGTTGACTACGTATACTGTGTTGACTGTGTATACAAGAGCAAATGTTAATTTTTGAAACACATACAAAGTTTTTTGGGGTATACACTTGTAAAGTTTTCACTTGTAAACTATAATGTGTTTATACATTAAGTAGGGAGATGGATTGAGTGAACGGAAAAGTATACGTTGTTGGTAATTTTAAAGGCGGAGTTGGTAAGACAAAGACGGTCACAATGCTAGCATATACATCTGCTGTATATAATCATGAAAAGACACTTGTTATTGACCTAGATCCGCAAGCGAACGCTTCGAGTGTCCTTGCAAAGACTGGTGGTATTGATACCATTGAAAAAAATGTCTATGATGGTTTTTTACAAGAAGACTTACAAAATCAAATCACACCTGTAATGGAAAATTTAGACATGATCTCTGCGGTGACACAATTTAGAAACCTTCCTAAGCTTTTAATGAGTAAGTTCCCCAACGATGATCTTGCTCAAATTTCATATTTAGATAAATTAATACAACCATTGAAGGAAACGTACGATTCAATCTATATCGATGTCCCACCTACAATTTCTGATTTCTCAGATAATGCTATGATGGCTGCCGATTATTGTATCATTGTCCTTCAGACACAAGAACTATCGCTTGATGGTGCTCAAACATATATTGATTACATGCAATATCTGATCAATACCTATGACAAGGATTTGCAAGTGCTGGGAATAGTTCCATGCATGTTGCGTCCAGGTGGACGTGTTGATGATAAAGTGTTAGCTGATGCTAAGGGCAAGTATGGAAATAATGTGCTGGATACAATTGTTAAATATCAAGAACGCTTAAAAGTCTATGATGTTGAAGGTATTCAGCTCAAAACAAATGCTAGCAAGACTCCAGATCAGTGGGATCTAAAGGCACATAAAGTGTTTAAAGATGTTTTGAATGAATTGGACGAACATGAACAAGAGTTTGAAGAGGTAGGAGGAAAAGTTAATGGCAATTGATCCTATTTTAACACCTAAAAAAGGCAGCACACTAAACGATAAGACCGTTAGCTTTGCTAACGGTAATAGTTTTGGCAATAGCGATTTTAAGACACCTGATATTAGTACAAATAATAGTGTGTCTGCACCTGCAAAGAAAGTTGTGAAACGAAAAAAAACACAGCCACAGAGGTTGGCAGATACCACAGTTCTAAAGTGTAGAACTTTACAACCTTTTATGGCGGAGTTGGAAAGGGCAGACAAAGCATCGATTGATGATGTTGTTAACGCCTTAGCTGAGTTTTACATTAACAACGGTCTACCTGATCGGCAACAGGATGTATTTCAAGGCATGTATGAAATGAATGTGAAGCGACTATAAAAAAAGGAAGGAGCCTTATAGGCACTTCCTTTTTTGTATACAAAGTTAACCGTGTATACTTCGTTAACTTTGTATACATTTGTAATCTTTTTGAGAGAACTGTAATGACGCACGTTAAAATAATTTCATTTGTATACTGTGTATACTTGGTTCACTCGGTATACATAGTTACGATTTAATCGAAGCAGTGTTGTAAACATGTATACATGTATTCATGTTTACAAATAATAAAAGAGCGGTTGTCATTAAGACAGATGCTCTTTTTTTGAAAGAAATATTATCCGAAATCGATTGAGTCCAACATTTCCTGTCTAGACGTTTGATCTAACCCCAGGTAAGCAAGAGTCATTGCTTCACTTGAGTGGTTGAGTAGACTCATGACTAAACCGATATTGTGATTGGACTGAGTGTACACCCGATAGGCTCCTGTTTTGCGCATTGTATGTGTGCCCAGGTAATTCAGGTTCAGTAAGTCGCCGACTTTGGCCATGACTTTATAGTATTGTTTTTCGGTTATGTGTCGATCCGAATTCGTGGTTGATGGAAAGAGCCATTCAGACTGAAGATTATTTTTCTGAAGCCATTGCCAATATTCTTCTAAATCAAATTTTACTGGTGACAAATACAAGTTATTTGGTTTACCAGTTTTTTTGTCATGGATAAAAACGGTACTTTTTACAACTCCATTTTGCTCGAAGACATCATCTAACTTTAGACGCATTACGTCACTCACTCGTAATAAGGTTGCTTTGCCGACTTGGAAAATTGTGTAATTTCTTTGACCAGCTTTAAAATCATTTTTTAAACAATCCTGGACGTCTTTTAGAATATTTGAGTCTTTAATTGGAAGAACATTTTGTCTCATGAAAACCACCTTTTTTAGGGGCTATTAGTTTGATATAACGACTTATTACCCCTGTATATAACAGTATAATCCATGCGGGTTGATATGACAACAAATTAAAGGGGCTATTTCTATGAAATAACCCCTTTAGTTTTATGCATAATCTGCTAAATAAAAAAACTCAAAATTTAACAATTCTGAGTTTTTTTACTTTGATTATTACAAGCAACGAACCCTAATAGTTACCTGGCTCTTCGTTTAATTCAATCGTTGAAATTTCTTTTAAACTAATATCATTGGCTTCTGCATAATCCATTTCTATGACGGTCTTATGGACATCATAAAATTCTTGGGGTGTCATCCAAGAACTTTGTTCATCTTCACTAATTAAGCCTGCCAATTCCGTAGTAATAATATAAACCATTCTATAATATGCTCGCTGATCCATCGTTGTTACTTCGACATTATCAGTCCAAGCTAAAATTTTATTTGTTCTTGAAGATCCTGATATACAAGAGTGTGGTCTTAATACAGATGCAGAAGCATCTATTTCGATCCATCTCTTATCATACACCCATTTATCTAGACTAATCATCATGACCGGGTCTTCTCCCCAAAGCGTTTCATTATTACCATAGTGAGAAATTTCGATATTTTCATCATTGAAATACATTTTTTGAGCTAATTCACGATAATTAATCGTAATCTTGCCGGTACCTTTTTTTATATACGCATGCACAGTTTATTTACCCCCTGTATATTCTATAGGCTTTCCAAACATAATCAACTATTTTTTCAAGGTTTGCTTTTGATACTGCATTTTTAACCGGTGAAGTAAGCTGCCTATAAATACTTGCTCGATCACTGATCCTATCAATTATAATTCTTTCATCCATGCCTGAGTTTTTACCACCACCTGATTGAATTTGGATTTTATTAGAAACTTTCTCAAAATCAACTCTAATATTGGCTTTACGTCCGTTTACTTTACCCTCAACAGTACCAATTGTTCTACTAGTCTTATCAGCATCACCATTCCATTGTTTCGAGTTCATTGTTTGTTGGAAGTTACTTAGGTCAGACGGAAGGCTAGACACACCGGCGGCCAATACTCCAGCTCCAGCCAATGTCATTGATGCGCCAGCTGCGTTTATGCTTGGTATTGCAATGGCACCGTAACCGCCCGTCGAAAGTGTCACAATTACATCACCACCGAAAGTTCCAACAACACCTGTGACAGTGATTAATGTTCCATCAATTATTAAACTTGCATCACCAAGCAATTTCCATAAGTTACCTTTGTTTGGTAGTGGCTTTATATTTTTATTTTCAAATTTAAAATGAGAAACTGCAATATTTGGAGAACTATTGGGATTAATAGAAACATCTTTTATGGGACCAAAATCCCAGTGGGTTGCATCTAAAGATCCATTTAGCTCTTTTAATCCTGCTAAAATATTATTAACTGAAGCATTAGCTTGGTTTACACCCGATATGGCTTGGTTTACTCCTGTATTTGCAGTGTTTACAGCATTAATCATGTCCGGAATAGTTTGATTCATTATATCTATACCATGAATTGCTTCAGCCAGACCAGAATTCATTGTGTCAACAGATTTTACTGTTGTATCTAAACCACTATTCATCTCAATAATTCCCGCATTTGCGATTTTTAAAGAATTGTTCATTTCTGAAACTGATTTATTAATTTGTGGAAGAGTTTGATTCATCTTATTCATTGCGCTATTAGCAGTATTTATGATACTACTTGCATCTTTTGTAAAATTGGACAATTGAGCTAGTCCGGTTGTTATAGAATTAACTGCTGTTTGCATATCTGGAACTGAAAGATTGATGTCAAAAATCTTATTGAGATTTGCCTTTCCTCTCGGGGAAATCCATTCATTTGAATTTATTTCGTACCAAAGATCCCCTTCAGCATCCTTTGCGAAGTGTTTAACAACAAAATGACTGTTTACTGATATATCCTTTACATATTTTTGACTTTTGGAATCATAGCTTGTCCAAACGGTATTCTTCTTTTCAGGTCCTTCAAAGTAGTAGACAAAATTTTGTGGAGCATTAATTACTTGCCCATTTTTTATATTAGAAACTTGGTTTCCCTTATCGACCAAATTAGGATTACTTGCAATCCATTCATTATTATTAATTTCATACCACACTAGCCCGTTTTCATCTGTACGTAAATTGCAAGAACAAGTTAGCCAGTCGTTGAGGACAATCCCAGAACAGGC
>ERZ794966.50-NODE-50-length-23713-cov-11.247316_pt1 | contig 23713 bp, 22 predicted proteins | sample MGYA00375743_ERZ794966 | MGnify/ENA primary metagenome ERZ794966 (study PRJEB30138, sample SAMN05968713) | food fermentation metagenome | isolation source: fermented_meat | host: spontaneous_fermented_meat_time_40_second_replicate;spont... | place: Italy | collected... | reverse complement strand
TAGAACACAACCTTGCCATGGTTGGGGTCGCGAGTTCGAATCTCGTCGTTCGCTTGATAATTCTCCCAAGTGGGAGTTTTTGTATAATACCCGGGGTGGCGGAACTGGCAGACGCACAGGACTTAAAATCCTGCGAGGGGTAACCTTCGTACCGGTTCGAAACCGGTCCTCGGGATATGCTAAGATTAATAGTTATTAAACTATTAATCTTTTTTTATCTTTCTTTAAGAATGGCTTAATAAAGCGGTTACTTTGTATTTTTACGAGCTTGGACTAGAAAAATACTTCACAAAATGCTATACTAGGTAAGTAATAAAATATTCGGAGGAATTTTGAAATGGCAATCGTTTCAGCAGAAAAATTCGTACAAGCCGCTCGTGATAACGGATACGCTATCGGTGGTTTCAACACAAACAACCTTGAATGGACTCAAGCTATCTTGCGTGCAGCAGAAGCTAAAAAGACTCCAGTATTGATCCAAACTTCTATGGGTGCGGCTAAATACATGGGTGGTTACAAAATGTGTAAACTCCTCATTGAAACTCTTGTAGAATCAATGGGAATCACAGTTCCAGTTGCTATTCACCTTGACCACGGTCATTTTGATGATGCTTTGGAATGTATCGAAGTTGGTTACTCATCATTGATGTTTGACGGTTCACATCTTCCAATCGAAGAAAACCTTAAACTTGCTGAAGAAGTAATCGCTAAAGCTCATGCTAAAGGCATCTCAGTTGAATGTGAAGTTGGTTCAATTGGTGGTGAAGAAGACGGTATCGTTGGTGAAGGTGAACTTGCTCCTATCGATGATGCAGTTGCAATGGCTAAACTTGGTGTTGACTTCCTTGCAGCAGGTATCGGTAACATTCATGGTCCTTACCCAGAAAACTGGAAAGGTCTTCACATCGATCACCTTGAAAAATTGAACAAAGCACTCGTTGAAGCTATGGGACACAATGTGCCAATCGTACTTCACGGTGGTTCTGGTATCCCTGATGATCAAATCAGAGAAGCTATCGCTAATGGTGTAGCTAAAGTTAACGTTAATACTGAATGCCAACTTGCTTTCGCAGCTGCTACTCGTAAATTCGTTAATGAATTTGATGCTAATGAAGCAGAATACATGAAGAAAAAACTTTTCGACCCACGTAAATTCTTGAAACCTGGTTTCGATGCAATTACTGCGTCTGTTGAAGAACGTATCGATGTATTCGGTTCAGCAAACAAAGCTTAATCAGCTTATAAAACATGATTAAATAAACGTTTGTCACTTGTGACAGGCGTTTTTTTGATAGTTTGCCACTTATTTGCCACAGCTTTTAGTATTTCGCTTGACATCAATTATAAAACGCATATTTTGTAAGGGATATTATTCAAATATTGAGTACTCTTTATTCTTCTAGTTTGTAGTAAGATGATACTTACCGCATTTAGCTACAAAAAATAGGACATATCTTATTTGATAAGTCCTATAAATATTAATCAATAAGTGTGTCTATAGATTCTGTTATTGTGTCACTTGTTTTCTTTGTGATGTGTGTGTAGATTTCTTCTGTGATTTTGCTTCCAGACTTGTGACCGATGTATCGCTGAATTGCAAGAAGTGGAACATTTTTTTCAGCCATGTGGCTAACAAATGTGTGCCGAAAGATGTGAGTACTTATGTGCTTTTTGAATGTAAGTTGATTATCAATGTTTATCCCAACTTTTTTGACATGCCCTGTTTTAGTAATTTTTCCTGTTTCAGATGAATTAAGAAAATTATTGATTACAGAGTAATGGAGAGGGGTACCATTGAAATCAGTTTTGTAAAAACTTTTTGAAGAAAATATCCAATTGTTATCTCGGTAGTCAGGATTACCAATTATGTGGTATTGATTAATTTCTATTTCTTCTTGAAGTAGAAGCAGAGCTTTCTTTGATAGCCTAATTGTACGATAACTTTGTTTATTTTTTACATCTCCTTCATAATTATCTTTCGATGCTCCCCCGTATGTTGCACGAGTTCGCTCAATCTTAACTTTACCAGTGTCAAAAGAGATAGCAGAGGTTTTAAGTCCAAGGACTTCTCCAATACGCATTCCAGTTAATACCTGAAATTCAAGAATCCGAGCATACTGACTATTATGTTTTCTGACAATGGATAGGACTTCATTCAATTCATTTCTTTCCAAGTAATGATTTTCAATATCCTTATTTTTAAGTTGTTCAAGTTGTTCGTTCAATCCTTTTTCTTCAACTGTGACATAAGGCATTGGATTTTGTTCAGGTAATATATAGTTTTTCTTAATAGCAAATTTATAGATAGAACTCAAATCAGATTTTAAGGATTGAGCAATTCTTTTTTGATTTCCTAAAGGATAATAAGTATCTAACATACTTTGGATTAATTCAGAACGAATATTTTCTAATTTACTTTCAGAAGGGATATATTTTAATAAGTGATTTTTAAATCTACCATTTTCTCCTGCTAAAGTTTTGGGAGCGACTTTCTTTTTTTGAATTCTATCATTTTCCCATTCATTCCAAATTGTTTTAAAATTTATATTTTCTGTTGAATGTAGAGAGAATTTAGTAATATTTTGATAGATTTCGTTTGCTAAATTTTGCATATCACGTTGAATAATGCTTTTTAGCTGGTTTGAAATAAATATTTTTCCAGTTTTTTCATATTTTTCCTTGATTAAATACCATTCTGAAAGAAATTCCCTTCTTTTATTTGTCAATGGATGTTTAAAACTTGAACGAAATTTTACCTCAATAAATTCTTTCTTATTGGAAGCTTTAACAGCTTTTTGTAGTATGTTACTAATTTTTATATTATTCATTTTCAAGCACTCCTTTTGTAACGATGTTCTTGTTTATAATATAAAAACTTTAATAAGCCTTCAAAATTAATCCATACTATCTTTTGACTTGGATTAATTACATATTGTTTGTATTTAGGGTCATTTCTCATTGCTGTGAGATATGAATCAAGGGTCTTTATTTTTAAGCCATCAAATCTTTTGAGTACAGCTGATTTATTTCCCCACTCCGCCAGACAGTTTTCAACGGGAATATATTTTATATTTATCATATTTACTACCTCATTTGTGTTAAAATGTAGGTAAGCACTTATCCGACTAAAGTTTGTGCTTACCAAATACTATGGGAATCCTTTTTAGGACTCTTTTGTTATAATTTTTGGTTTTAGAAAATCAAAATCGTTCTCAGTTTTTGGATATATTCTAGGTAAGAGATATTGATTTAAGAGTTTTTCAGTAAATTCATTTTGATTGTCTGTTGAAAAGATTGCTTCTAAATCAAAGTTAACTTCTTCTTTCTCATAAGTACTAATATTTCTTACTTTTGGAGAGAATAAGCGTTTGGTTTGTGAGAGTTGGTAATAAACGCCACCCTCATAACCTTTGCCTTGTTGCTTTTCAGAGAGGTTTGTACAAAAGTTAATCCGTCTGATATATTGGTCTAATGCTTCATCTTTAAAAATATTAAAGAACTGTTCCGGAAGTTGTGTATTAGTAATCAATATCAGCCGAGGCACCACTTGCTTATTAGTGAATCGAGCAGACATTCGAGAAGTGTTAATCGGGTCTAAGAGTTTAAGCCAGTCTGCCTTTCGTAAAGAATCGGGGCGGATATCGTCTAATAGGATAATATCTTCTCCGTAATAGTCATCAAAAGGATTAGAAGAAGAAGCGGAGTAGATACGACTTTTAAACTTATTTTCTTTCGCATATTCTCGTACTTTTTGAGCAATTGTTCTTGCAAGATAGGACTTTCCAAGTGAGCTTTTTCCTTGAAAGTACATGACTGTTAATTTATATTTTCCTGTGGTTAAATCTTTTAAATTTTTAAAAGCTAGTCTTTCAGCGTAAGAATCAAAAGCTTGTTTAAATTGTAGCTTATGATTACTGTAAAGGAGAAATAAATCATCATCTGCTAAGATATCTTCAAGGAAAAGTTCGCCTTTTAAGATTTGCTGATTGATTAAATCTAAACTTTCATCGGTTCGCTTTCTTTTGACCGTGGCACTTTGTTTCTCAAATTTTTTAGTATTGATTAAAATAAAATTTGAATAATCAAGTGTTCCAAAGGTTTCGACTTCATGAGTGGGGTATTGGTATTTATCTGGTTGTTGAGCATGTGTAAGATAAGCGAGTTGATTTTCTTCAAAATACTTGTTCCCATTTTTAGGAATTTCAATATACTGCTCTTTAATACCCAGTATTTTTGCAATTCTAGCGAGGGTTCGTTTGTCAGAGTATCTACCGTAGAGATGAACATGAGGAAAGATGAATTCGTTTAAATCATTCTTGTCTAAGTAGTGAACAATAAGCGCAATACATTCTAATTTAACTTTTTCCGACTCTAATGTTTTGAGTCGATGATAGATTTCTTCAAAAATAAGGGATTTGTTTTCTTTCCAATCATCAAAAAGCTTTAGTTTATCTTCTTCCCAATTCCAATATTCTGCTTTTAATTGTTGTTCAAAAACAAATTGTTTAATTCGTTTGTCTTCCATATGGAATTTCTTTCTTAATAAAAATGTCTAGGTAAAAGGGTAAAAGTGTCTAGCTAGATTTACCTTGCCAGTGATCTAGACAGTAAAAAGTGGAGATTTTATTAGGAAGGTTGAAATTGACAAAGTGCTGTTAAGTGTTGGTGTGTTTGGGGTTACACCATTTTGTTGACAAGCCCTAAAATGATGTGCACGTAGAAAACTGTCTAGGTAAGCACATTTTTATCTTCTCTAGGGCATGACTTCCACAGGCTGTTTTGTTCATTCGCCAGCGTCTCCCATGTGGTCTGCCCTACTCGTCTTGTGCTTCGCAGACGTCAGGCATCCCCCATGGCTTGTCGCATTCACACATCCTGTGGTAGTCATTCGCCTTTAGATAAAGTGATTTTATCAGTTACGAGTTTAACACCTCGCCAAGAACTCATTCCCATATCCCAAAGTAATCGAACTTGTGGATTTGTACATTCAATAACGGCTTCTTTTTCTTCCTCTTTGTAGTCTTGAAGTTCATCTAGTCCACTATAGACCTCAATTGTGATAGGTTTTAACTGTGAAAGGTCAACGCCAGATCGTTCTAATACGAGCGCCGTTCCGGCATCAAGTGCTTGTAAAACAGCTTTATTCCCGTCTTTTGAAAAGCGAGCTTTTGCAAAATTGACCTTAAATTTTTTAGGGATATCGAAGTTATTTTTATCAAGGTTAACTCCACCAAGTTTTACAGTATTGTCATTGAGTGTTAATTTATTATTATTCATTTAAATAGTCCTTTTTTCTTTTTATTGTTTTCTTGATAAGCTCTAAATTCTTGCGTTAGAGTATCAAGTCCTGTTTTTAGTGACTGATTTTCTTTTTTTAGCAAATCAATTTGTTTTTTTGTTTGTAATCGATAGTTGATAAAAGCTTGTGCTAAGTGATTATGCTTGCCTTGGATATGTTCTAAGGTCAAAAGTTGTGCATTTCCCCAGACTTCGAACACAGTTTGTTCTAAACCTTTATAATCAATTAATTGTGCCATTTTTTGGAAACATCTTACTTCTTCTGAATCGAAGTCAGGGACTTTTTGCATCTGATTTCTTCCAATTTCCACAGTTTTTTCTTCAAATTCATATTTTGCTAGATGTTCAATTTGTTTTTTCCAACGTTTAAGAGTGGAAACAGATTTGCCCAAGTCATGAGCAAGGGTTTGAATATCCATATTAATATACTCTCTCATATTTAATTTTCAAAGGTCAGTATGTTATAATTGGGTTGTAAATTTTATTAAGTCGTCTTTTAGCCTGCCAGCGAAGACGATTTTTTTATTATTGGTGGGTCGTTCATACTCAAATTCTCCTTTCTTGTGATAAAAATCTTTTAAGTACTAATTAAATATGCTATAATAGATTAAAAATGTATAACTAACACTTAAAGTTTTATCTACTGTTTTTATAATATAACATCAAAAATGCTATTTGTCAATAAAAAAGTATTTATTTCTTTTTCAAATAGAACTAAAAGGACTATATAATAAAATGATTGAGAATCTTGGGAAAAATATAAAAACCTTACGTGTGAAGAATAACCTTTCACAACAAGACCTAGCAGATGAATTAGAGATTAGCATCGGAGCAATTTCTAAAATAGAACGTGGGGTAAGCTTCCCTTCTTTTTCTAATTTGGAAAAACTTAGTCTCATTTTAAGAACCAATGCGACAGAACTTTTTTCAGATGATACTGAACGCCTAAAACATTCGCAAGGGATTGACTTTGTGACTCATAATGTGATAAATGAAATAAAAGTACTTGATAACATTCGGGGTATTCAAAATACGACAGATGAACAAGAAGTTCAAAATGTTTTAGTTGGACTTGTTAAACAAATTATGGAGGTCGTTCAGAAAGAAAAGCGTCATATTCTCTATGAATCACTCAATCATTATTTATTTTCATTACTTAATCAACTGAATATTGAAAAAATTTATGAGGATTCGAAGAATAAAGAAGTTGTAGAAAAACAGAGGGTTTATAAAAATTCAAGAGAGGAGCAATAATATGAGAATGTTAGGAGAACATTGGAATGAAGAACGAGGATTGTATGTTGTTGATGAGAGTACAGGAGAAGTTTATGAGCAAGATGAATTATTTGATTTAATGGAGGAAATATTTACAAACGGATTCGGACATGAACCAGAAATAGCCGAAGAAAATAGGCCTCTATATGACTCTATGAGACTTGCCTTGAAACAAGAAAATTTTCACAAAAGCCCTCTGGGTCAACTTTTTGGAATGTCAGAATTGGAAACTAGAACACTTGCTTATAGAATGAAATACCAACGTTCACAGCAAAAGTTAGAAATTGGTGAAGTTGCCTCTAAAGTGGGAGTATCTGAAGAAGAATATGCTAATTGGGAAATGGGAGAAAGTAAGCCAACTGATGCTCAATTGAAAAAAGTAGCTTGGGAGTTAGGAACTTCATTAAATTATTTAATGGCAAAGGCTGATGCTTCCCCAAAGTTCGAAAAATTTGATAAAGAAGGAAAAGAGCGTTTCTATCAAATTTTTCGCGGAAGTTTAGATAAGCTATCAGAACAATTATCAAACCATACTATTACAAAAGAAGAATTTGAAAAGCAAGAAAAATTAATATTAGAAGTTCTTGAAGAAGCTCCAAATGTGGAAGTTCGTAAAGCACGGATTGGTTCACGAGGAATTGCTGAAACGAGTAGTGGAAGAAGTTTTGCTTTTAACTTAGAAGAAATAGAACAAAAAGAAACTGATGAGTTATCTTAATTGCAGTGAAAAAAGAAGAGTTTAAGGACCCTGAATTTAAGAAATTGTTTTCTGTGATTCATTATATAAACCAATCTCATGAGCTAATGGAAAAGTTATGTCAAATGCTTAATCTATTAGAAATCCTAAATATATTATTAATTTATGAATAAAATAATACTTATCTTAGCTAACCTATTTTTTCAAAAATACTATTAAAATAATATTTTTTTTATATGAAAAAATTGAAAACAGGTAATAAAAATGCTTTCAATGTTTAACTAATAAAAACCACTATATCAATGTAGTGGTTTTCTTATGCTATCAATTTTAAAATCTACAAGTCTTTCGCTAAATTACGTAAGTTATTTTAATAGATTCACTAACTTACACTGAACCTAGAATAACAAGCGAAGGCATAATCTGTTTTATTATAAAAGGTGAATTTGGATTTTTAAGACGTTCCAACATGGATAGTGCTGCCTGCTTACCCATAAATTCTAGATTTGTACTTACATTAGTAAGTTTAGGATTTGAAATTTGTGTAAATTCCGTGTTATCGAAGCAGATAATATTAACATCCTTTGGGACATTATAGCCTTCAGACTGTAGGTAATAGTTAAGAATATATGCTAGTCCAGAGTTTACACAGAACCATGCATCGGGCATTGTTTTAATTTTTTTTAATTTGGAGAAGAGTATAGCTTGATTTTCTTCAATTTCAGTAATTTGATATTCAGGTTTAGCTGGGAGTTTAAAATCTTCAAGAGTTTGGATGTACCCCCTGTAGCGTTCATAGTAAGAAGGGGAAAAATTTATATCTCCTATGAAACCAATATTTTTATTATTATGACTGATCAAATACTTAACTGCTTCGTTAGCACCGTATGTATTGTTAGTTAAAATACAATCTGCCAAGAATGCCTGATTATGGTGGTCTACAATGATGCAAGGAATTCCTTGTTGAGTTAGAAGAGATATGTAATCATTAGTAATATGTGATATAACAAATAGCCCATCACATTTTAAAAGCTCGTTAGGAAGTATTTTATTATCTATCATATCTTCTGTTACTATTACTCTTTCTGTAAGATATTTTTCACTAGACAAATTATATTCAATACTTCGGATAATTTTATCAAAAAAACTTACTTGAGAAAAAGCAAAGTCAGTTGCTAAAATAAGAAATCGACCTTTTTCTTTTCTGTTTTGTTTTATATACCTATATCCTAATTCTTCAGCTTTTTCTCTTACTAATAATTTAGTTTCTTCACTCACCCCATTTTCATTTCTCAAAGCCTGTGAAACGGAATTTTTTGATATATCAAGGGCATCTGCTATTGTTTGCATAGATATCTGTTTCATTATATTCACCTTACAATATTTATAGTTAATATGATTATATACTTTTAAAAGGCTGATTACAAAGGATATATATGTCTAAAAATCAAAAAGTAATTTTTTGTAATTAGTCAATAAATAACTTTACAAATTAAAATAATTTAGATAAACTAATGTTGTAAAGGAAAACGCTTACTAATTTTTAAAAATTGAATTTTAAAATATTAGAAGTATTATAAAAGGAGGTTCTGGAATGAACTTAAGAAAAATAGTTATTGGCTCAGCAATTGTTTTAGCAGGGGTAGGAGGACTAACTGCTTGTGGGAAATCAGGAAATAATGCAAGTAAAGATGGTAAAACTACAATCACTTTTTGGGCAGCCACAAATCCTACACAATATAAGTTTTGGCAAAATATGGCTAAAGATTATGAAAAGGCCAATCCTGATATTACCATTAAAGTATCACAAATGAAGGAAAGTCCAACATCTGAAGCCACCATACAAGCAGCAATTGCCTCAAATACGCAACCCACAATGTCTGAAAATATTTCACGCTCATTTGCTGCGCAATTAGCAGATAGTAAAGCCATTATTCCACTTCAAAAAGAAAAAGGATTTGAGGACCTCGTTAATAAGAGAAATATGTCAAAAACAATGAAAAATTGGGAGTTTTCAGGTGGAAATGAATATGTTTTTCCAATTTATGTTAATCCAATGATGTTTGCATGGAATACGGTGGAACTTAAGAAATTAGGTTTTGATAAATCTCCTACCACCTATTCAGAGGTTGAAGCTGTTGCAAAAAAAATGAAAGAAGAGAATTCAAAAAAAGTAATTTGGCAATCACCAAATTTAACAAATACTACCGGGTACCAACGTTGGTTTGATTTCTTCTTACTTTATAATGCTGCAAGTAATGGAAGTCAATTTGTTTCAAATAATGAATATAAAGCTAATTCAAAATCTCTTTCTCAAGTTTATGGATTTATGAGTGACCTTTCTAAAGTAGGAGCGCTGAACACTGATAAAACTGAATCTCCTTTTGAAAAAGGATTATCTCTAGCTTCAGCAACTGGGTCGTGGAATTTCCCATACTGGCATGAGTCATTTCCTAAATTACAATACGGAAAGACTTATGATATAACAATGCCACCGGCACCAGATGGAACAGATAAATCTAATATCAAGACTTTTGCTGACTCGAAAGGGATAGTTGTTTACTCAAAAGCAACGAAAAAGGAAAAAGAAGCTGCTGTGGACTTCATGGAATATGTTTTTAAAGATAGTAAAAATGACTTAGCTTGGATGAAAACTACAAGTTTAACTCCTGCTACAGAAAATGCAACTTCAAATAAAGAGTTTAAGGAATACTTTGATAAGAATCCTGTGATGAAAAAATATGCAGATGCAGTTCCTGATGCTATTCCTGCAATGGATAACTCAAAATACAGTGAAATTCAACAAGCTTTTAGTGAAAAAGCGTGGGTTCCTGTTGTAAATGGGAAGATGAATGCAGCAGATGCTGTAAAAGAAACTGAAAAATCTGTAAATAATATTTTAGGTAAATAATGTTATGCAAAAAAATAATAATAAACTTGGGTGGTTGTTTGCATCGCCATACTTAATATTTACTGCTCTTTTCTTCTTATTGCCGTTATTTTGGTCTCTATGGCTAGCTTTTACAGATTGGAATATGATTAGTCCTAATATAAAATTTGTCGGTTTATCAAATTTTATTAAGGCAATTAAGGAACCTGCAGTACAATCAGCTTTCTTTGTAACCTATAAATTTCTTATTATATTTGTCCCTATAGCTTTGTTTCTATCTTTAGGAGTAGCTCTTCTAGTTAACTCATTACCTAAGTTCAAAGGAATGTTCATGGTTGCGTTTTTCCTTCCTTACTTGTCTAGTGGAGTTGTAACAGCTTTAATCGTAAAAGGGCTTACGTCGTCGAATGGTCCTCTTTCTAATTTTATAGAAAATACGTTCCATGTCAAGGTAGACTGGTTTAGTAATCCCACTATTGCAATTCTATTAATTTCATTTATGATTGCATGGAAAATGGCTGGATACTACGGTTTGATTCTAATATCTGGTCTACAAAACATTCAACCAGAAATTTATGAGTCTGCAAAGCTTGATGGAACAACTCCTTGGCAACGTTTTTGGAAAATTACCTTCCCATTATTATATCCCGCTTTTTTTACAGTAACTATTTTAGCGGTAGGCATTAGCTTTGGGATTTTTACGGAAGTTTATCAGTTGACTGGAGGTGGACCGGATTTTGCAACAAATACCTGGCAGATGGAAATTTATAGCCAAGCTTTTGTAAATCTTAACTCCGGTTATGCTTCAGCAATCGCGCTTATGTCAAGTATTATTACTTTTGCTTCTATTGGAGTAATTCGAAAGCTTTTAGAAATGTGGGGAAGAAAAAATGGGTGGCAATAGTAAAAAACGTCTAACTGCGCTCTATTCTGTTACGATTATAGTGATGTTAATGATGATTTTTCCATATATCTATTTATTACTACAATCATTTGCGCCTTGGGATCAAGTAAATCAGCGCATCATCCCAACATCGCTAACTCTAAGAAGTTGGGAATTTCTGTTCAGTGGATCATCAACCTCCTCAGACGTTCCGTGGATTGGGGCAATGTTTAATACTTTCTTTGTAACAACAGTATCAACAGCGTTAATGATTGTAACAGCATTAATGGTTGCCTATGCTTTGGCTAAAGTATCATTTAAAGGTAAAAAGTTGATTGGAAATTTTGTTATTTTTCAGATGTTTTTTCCAGCAATCATTCTATTGATTCCACAGTTTTTAATTGTAACAAAAATGGGATGGATAAATTCTTATCAAGGGATGATCGTACCAACTGCAATAAGCCTATGGGCTATATTTATGTACACAAATTTCTTTAAAGCAATTCCTAATGCAGTAATTGAAGCGGCTCGCATAGATGGTGCAAATGATTGGATTATTTTATTTAAGATAATTTTACCTATGTCACGATCTATAACAACGGTAATTTTCCTCATGCTATATACAGATCGTTGGACAACTCTTCTTTGGGACATGATTATTTCAAAAGATGATGCAACTGTCACACTCAATGTATTGATATCGCAAATGTTCGGACCTTATGGTTCGTACCCTGGTCCAATGTATGCCGCAAGTTTACTACTTACAGCCCCAATTATCATTCTATTTCTACTATTCTCAAAACAATTTCAAAAGGGAATGGATTTTGCATTAAAATGATGTGGAAGAACAGGGTAAATGTTCTGATTTAAGGAAAAAAGCCAATGAATCATGTAGAAGTCAAACTTGATTTAATAAAGCTAATACATCAAAAATTTAAAACCAGTGCTTCCTTTAAAAAATAGAGTGCTAAGAAGTTGATTAGAGTTTTAATTTGAAGATACACGTTATGTTTATCAAAATTTTGAAACTCTGATTTAGTATATATTGAAAGAAGAAAAAATGTTTAATTCAGAGAATTTATTAAGTAGTTATAGAAAACTAAGTATAGGGTTACAAGCTGAAAAGCTTATATTTACGGGTGTAGAAGGTTATGATGTTTATAATATATCTGCTCCATTTCAACTAAATAAACACCTTGTTTTAGCTGGAAGAATTGAAAAAAGAGATTCTGAAAATTCTCATATTGGATTATTTAAGTATAATAGTGAGAAAAAAATTTGGGAATTTATCAAAGATAGTATTGCTTTGGAACTCCAAGATCCTTTTGTAACAATAATTGATAATCAAATTATTATAGGAGGTGTAGAGGTTAGATTTGAAGGTGAGCATGTTGCTAAGTGGCGTACAGTATTTTATCAATTAAATGATACTAATAAGGTGGTTCTAATTTTTGAAGGCCCTTGGGGAATGAAAGATTTGCGCATAAAACAATTAAACGACGGGAAAATATTGATTTTGACACGACCTCAAGGTGATAAGGGAGGACTTGGAAAGATAGGATGTACAGTCATTAATAGCATGTCAGATCTTACTATCAGCGCCATTGAAAGTGCACATTTACTAAAGAATCAGTTTATTGATGAAGAGTGGGGGGGAGCTAATGAGATTCATATTATGAATGGTAAAATACATGTTTTGGGTCATATTGGGAGTAAAGACAAGAGTAAAAAGTTGCATTATCGTGCTTTTGTTTTTGAAATTAATGAAAAATATACCCATATATGTAAGCCTAGAATTATTGCAGAGCGATCAGATTTTTTAGATGGTCCAATGAAACGTCCGGATTTAAATGATGTTGTTTTTAGTGGAGGCTTAGTTATAGATGGAGAACAAGCTATACTTTATGCTGGAACAAGTGATGCTGAAGCACAAAAACTTATAATTCCCAATCCATTTACGGATTAAAAATGAAAAATAGTGATGTTTACAATAAATTAAAAGTTTAAGAAGTTGAGATGTGATAAATGATTTGAAAAATACTTACCTTATTTAAAAAAAGATAATGGGGTTTTTAAGTAAAAGATAATTTTTATCCAAACTTTATCCTAGCTTCTTGCTTAAAAATCTTAATTCTAAAGAAAGACTTCCAAAATAATATTAAAAAAATAGTATAAGGTAGAAAAGGTTAGTTTATGAAAATATATAGATTTAAAGAAAATCCATTAATTACTCCTCTTGATGTTCCACCCCTACATAAAAATCATGAAGTGATAGGAGCATTTAATGCTGGAGTTGCAGAGTACAAAGGTGAGACAATTTTACTTCTGCGTGTTGCGGAAAGGCCTCTAAGTAATGTTGAAAATATCGTAAAGGCACCTGTTTATAATATTAAAAGTCAAAGCCTTGATATAATTGAATTTAGTACTTTAGATACTGAATATGATTTTAAAGATCCTCGTACGATTAAAAAGCGAAGTGATCTGATTGGATTCGAGTATCTCACTTCTTTATCATACATTCGTATAGCGCGTAGTAAAGACGGGCATAATTTTGAAATTGACGATGAAGCTTTTATATATCCATTTAATGAGTATCAGACATTTGGGATTGAGGATGCCCGCTGCACACAAATTGGGGATGAATACTATATTAATTTTACTTCTGTCTCACCAAAAGGAATAGTTGACTCGCTTGTAGTAACAAAAGATTTTGAGAGTATCGACTATCTAGGTAATATTTTTGCGCCAGATAATAAAGACATTTTAATTTTTCCAGAGAAGATTAATGATAAATATTATGCCTTACATCGTCCAGAATCTAGTAATTTAAATAAAAGAGATGTTTGGATTGCTACAAGTCCAGATTTAATATCTTGGGGAAATCATAAACATCTAATCAAGACAAGCGAAGGAGATTGGGATAATGGTAGAGTTGGAGGTGGTCTAGTTCCTATTAAGACGGATAAAGGCTGGCTAGAAATATATCATGGGGCAACAAAAGATAATCGCTATTGCATGGGAGCTATATTACTTGATTTAGAGGATCCTTCAAAAGTTATAGCCAAGAGTGATAAACCTATAATGGTACCCGAAGAATCATATGAGAAAGAAGGATTTTTTGGTGAGGTTGTTTTCGGATGTGGAGGAATTGTTAAAGGTGATGAACTAACGATGTACTACGGAGTTGCGGACACTTCGATGGCTGGCTGTAGAATTAAAATTAGTGAAATACTTGAGCAGTTAGACTGAAAAATGAAAGATAAAACAGGTGTTGAAGTACCTGTTTTTTTAAAGGAGGAGCATAGAAATGAAACAACTAATAGCGTTTGATCAAGATGATACAATAAACATTACGAAATTACCCATGGATAGAGAAATGGCAATTCTTTTCAGCAAACTTTTAGAAAATTTTCAGGTATGTATTATTTCTGGTTGCGACTGGGAAGTAATGAAGAAAAATGATATTGAACCACTGAATGAACTAGGGGCTAGGATAAATTTTAAAAACTACTATATTTTACCTACGACTGGAACACAATTTTGGAAATATTGTGGAAATAGAAACATTAAGTTACAAGATGACGAAATTAAAGAAGAGGGTTGGAAGAGAGAATATGCCCATTTTTTGACAGATGAACAAGTGGGAATTATCACTTATGAAATTGAAACAGCAGTACGATCTTTGGGCTATTGGTGTGAAAATCCCAAAGGTGATATTATTGAAAATCGTGGTTCACAAGTAACCTATTCAGCTCTTGGACAATGGGCTCTACCTGAGAATAAGCATGGGTGGGATCAAGATTTATCTAAAAGGAAAGAGATAGTATCTAGAATTGAAACTAAGTTGTCTTCTATTGGGGTACAAGTGAATATTGGAGGGTCAACATCAATTGATGTAACGTTGCCAGGTATTGATAAATCATACGGAATGTCGAGACTAATTGAACAGACAGGTATTAAAAAAGAAGATATACTATTCATTGGGGATAAGCTTCGTCCTGGCGGAAATGACTATCCAGTTAAAGAATTTGGAATTGATACAATTGAAGTGAGTAATTGTGAGGACACCAAATGGCTATTAAAAGGAATTTTAGGTATGAAATATTAGAAGTAATAATCATACAAATGCACTAGAGGTTAGAGCTATAGTAAGAAAAAAATAACAGTTAAATATGATAAAGTAGGAATAATTAATGATTTTAGTAACCTGCCATCCTAACCTATTTGCCTCAAATTTGCCACACTATTTTGAGTAACATTGTGGATTATTGAAAATTACTTAACTGAATTAGTAACGGGGGAATAGGTTCTATTTCCTGTTTAAGAATTATTTAGTATCTTTTGTTGTGTGAGATGGTAAATTCAGCAAACAAAGCTTAATCAACTTTTAAAACATGATTAAATAAACGTTTGTCATTTATGATGGACGTTTTTTTATTTTTCAATTTGCTTTGATATAGCATAAGGTTCTATCTTAGTATATAAGTTTAATAAGTATTTTCATTTTTATCGATTATGTGCTAGTAAAAAACTTTATCTGGTTGTTGGAAATCTATCATTGCTTACAGAATGATGAAAGAAAATTTGATTTTAACAAATTGGCACATTGAATTCCTGATTGCGCCAGAAGAATGCTTGTCTTACAAAAAATTTTGTCTAATTTACGAAGAATCTGGTATAAGCTTTATTGATTTGAACTATTATACAGCAAAAGAGTGTACTCTAGTAATTCCTTCATTAATTGTTCTTAGGATATTTGAAATTTCTCCTTTAAAAGACATTTGAGAGGGACTAAAAAAAATGAATATAAGAATCTATTTTATGCGAATGCTACCTTTTTAAAATATTACCTAGATGAGGATAAGAAGAGTTGTGAAATAGGAGCGGACGATGTATAAGGTTTTTTTGACTGAATTTGATTTTTTCTACATTATTAAATTTGTAATAAATATATTATTTTTTAGTAATTTGACTTAGAAATATAAGATAAAGAGAACAGAATATTTTTTAGGGACGATAGTAGTCCTTTGTTTTAGAGAGAGCACGGGTTAATTCAACTAAGTCATAAACAACTTATTATAAAATATGATTAAATATGGCTTTGTCACTTATGAAGGACATTTTTTATATGATTTTACTACTAGCTATATCGTATAATAATTTTTTCAAATAAAAATGGAAATGTGTTCAATAAATAAAAGTGATTAATTTGACTTGCTTATTTTTAAATGTTACAATTGTGTAAAAGTAGATGTCTTGAAAGAAATGATGTTGAAATTATAATACATACCATGGAGGATTAACTAAAATTGACTAATAATGATAAAACTAAGCGCTTAAAAAAGGAAAAATTTATTGCGGGAACAGCGCTGATTTTAGGAATGACGACTTTTGGCGTGGCTGGCCATGCTGATGGAGTAACTGTTGGAAGTAGTTCAGATGCATCATCAAGCACAGGTAGCTCAAGTTCATCATCAGGTACAGGGGGTTCAAGTTCATCATCAAGTACAGGTAGCTCAAGCTCATCATCAAATTCAAATGGTTCAAGTTCATCGTCAAGTACAGGTAATTCAAGTTCATCATCAAAACCAAGTACTTCAGGTTCGACATCAAAACCAAATAATCCAAGTTCATCAACAAATAATAATTCAACTAGTAATTCCTCTACAACAACTCAAGCACCATCAATTTCAGTTTCTACCACAGCTCCTTCAGCGTCAACTTCTACAGTTGCACCCTCTAATTATTCACAGGATAATGCCTACTATCAGACATCAACTGCAGCACAAATTCCTAATTCTTCAGCAGATTCAGCTCCTTCTATTTACGCTGGCCCTGTTTTGAAAACAATTGAAGCAGCTAAGTCAATTGATAAAATTGATACTTCTAGTACAGAAGCCTTTATTAAAAGTATTGCAGACCGCGTGAGAATTTTAGCTGGTAAGAATAATTTGTATGCGTCAATTATATTGGCACAGGCGATTTTAGAATCTGGTTCTGGTCAAAGTAATATGAGTCAGCAGTATTTTAATATTTTCAATATTACAGGTGCTTATTTAGGAAAATCAATTTCATTTAAGACGGAAGAATTTTCGGGAAATAATCCTTATTATATTGAACAAAGTTTTAGAGTTTATAGTAACTATGACCAAGCCTTGGATGATTATATTAATTTAATGATTAAAGGGACAACTTGGAACTCAGAAATTTATGCTGGCGCATGGAAGTCACACGCTAAGACTTACCAAGAAGCAGCTCAAGCTTTGCAAGGTATTTTTGCTACTGACCCAGCATATGCACAAAAATTAATTGAAATTATTCAAGAATATAAATTAGATGCTTATGATAATGTTGATAGTACAACACAAGTTGTAGATAATAAAATTCCTGAAAGTCCATTGGTGGCATCAAAATTAGATAATTCAGCTTATCCAGAATATAATGGGGTAGAATATCCAGGTGCTGATAGTTATGCTTTTGGTAATTGTACACAGTATGTTTATAACCGTATCATTCAATTAGGTGGGCTCGTTGGAACACATATGGGAAATGGTGGAGAATGGGGAATTAATGCCCAAGCTCAAGGTTATTTCACAACAACTGTTCCAACTGAGGGTTATGCTGTTAGCTTCCCACCAGGAGTAGCTGGTTCAAGTTCAGAATATGGTCACGTAGCTTTTGTTGAAAAGGTTTATTCAGATAACTCTATTCTCGTTTCAGAGATGAATGTTAAAGGTAATAATATTGTCAGCGAACGCCATATTTCTGCTGGTGTAGCTGCTTTGGCAACTTATATTCAACCTAAATAATTACTGACAAAATTAATTAGTGGTTCTGTCAGTAAAATAGGAGTATTGAATCTTTTATTTAGTTAAAAAAGAAGATGTTAAAAATCAGCCCAAAGGCTGATTTTTATTTGGTAAAAGTTTGAGATAATAAGTGTACGAGATAAAGATAATCTCAATAAAAAAAGTTTTTAAGATATTGAATGCTTGAATGAGCAGAGAAAGGATCTAAAAAAATGGCTAATAAAAAAGATAGAATTATGGATTTGATGCGTCGTGGAATTATCACGGAAGATGAAGCTTTAGAATTACTTGAAAAAAATGGTTCAGTGAATGGAGAAGCTTCTGATGATAAAACTGAGAACAAAGAATTCACATATACAGATAAAGAAGGATATGTTAATCACGATGTAGATTTTCCTGATGCAATGAAAAATGTTGCAGAAAGTTTGTTTGCTAGAGGTAAAGAAATTTTCCAAGGGGTTGCAAAATCTGTTGATGATAATATTGATTTTTCAAAAGGATTTCCTAAGGTTAAATCAATTTCTCACACTGTAGAAAAAGATATCAACGAAGATTTCAAAAATGTTAATCTTAATCTTAAGAGTGGTAAAGTAAATATTTTACCGGGTGAAAATGCCCATGTAAAAGTAGAATATAAAATTTACGGGGCAGTTGAAGATGGTGATGTAGAAGCTTATATTGCTGAAAAAACTAAACTTGAAGTTGAAGATGATGTGCTTGAAATTGAAGCAAATGGTCGAATTTCTGCGGATATTGAACTTTACTTACCAGTAAAAGAATATGAAAATATTGAGATTAATACACCTCATGCAGAACTTAAAGTTGAAAAAATTTCCAGTCAAAAAATGAATATTAATCTTATGAACGGAAATGCTGAAGTGCTTGAAGTAAACAGCGATGAGTTGAAGATTAACAATAAGAATGGTGAAATCAAAGTAATTGATGGCACGAATTCAGATTTAGAATTAACTGGAGTTAATGGTAATATCAGAATTACAACTGCTTTTGAATCTGGTGATGTCTCACTCGTAAACGGAAATATTTTGCTGACCGAAAAAACAGGAACGGCTCACAAATTAAATCTTAAAAATGTGAATGGCGATATCAAAGTTTCTGTACCAGAAAGTTTGGGCTTGGTTGGTCATGTTCGCACAATCTTTGGCGGATATAAGACACGTTTAAATCTTGATAGTCCTTTTGAAGCTGGCCGTAATGGAGCAGCGATTGTCCGTCAAGGTGCTGAGTCATTAACCTTTGAATTTGAAACAAAATCAGGAACGATTTGGCTTAAAGATACTGAAACTACTGACAAAGAAGAAACTGAATAAAATTTTACTGACAGAAATTTTATAAGAGTTCTGTCAGTAAATTTGAAAAGAAAGGTGAGAAATGGCTAAGAAAACTCTGAAAAGATCAAGTAGCAATCGAGTCATCGCAGGAACCGTCGGGGGACTTGGTGAATACTTTGGCTTGAGCCGTACAGTAATTAATGTAATTCGGGTTCTGATTGTGCTTGGTACTTTCGGAAGTTGGGGAACATTACTCATTGTTTATGTGATTGCGAGTCTATTGATGACACCGTCACAAGGTTAATTCAACGATTATGAAGAAAGGATAAATTATGTCTCAAAGACAATTAACAAAATCAGTGACAAATCGTAGAGTCAGTGGTGTCATTGCAGGTATTGCAGAATATTTTGGTCTGGGTCGTGATGTTGTGACGATTCTACGTATCCTATTTGTTGTTCTGGCTTTTGGAAGCTGGGGCGGATTGATTCCATTGTATTTCGTAGCAAGTTGGATTATTCCAAGTGCTAGACCACGAAATTACTATGATGATTCAGAAGATGATTATCAAGAAAAATGGAATCGTAAAGCGCAACATTTTGATGAAAAAATGGATCGTTGGTCAGAACGTTATTCAGATAAAATGAATAATTGGGCACGTCGTTATGAAGATAAAGGACGTCAAAATCAACAAGATTCAAACCAATGGGGAAATCCATGGGATGAACCAAAAAGTCGTAAGACTAAGGAAGCACAACCAGTTGAAAAAGAAAAAGAAGATGACTGGTCAGATTTCTAAAAAAGTTACTGACAGAAAGTTCTGTCAGTAAAATAATTCTGGTCCACCATGACCTAAAACTGGCCTCCTATATAATATAATAATAATAACTGAAAAAATGGACTGATTAAGTCCATTTTTTTAGTGAGATTTCGCCACTGGAAAGTATTTTTTGCTGACCATTATCTAAATTTACGATAAGCTCACCTTTAGAGGTTAAATCTGTGGCTCTTCCGGAAAAAGTTTGTCCAGATTGAACAAATTCAACTTGTTTGCCGAGAATAAATGAGTGAGATTTATAAATTTGGAAAAATGAACCCTCTGATAAACGATGAAATTCAGACCAGATTTCGGCAATTAATTCCGAACGACTGATGCTTGCTTGTTCATTATAAAATAAAGAAGTGGCTCTTTCTTCGATTTCAGTTGGAAATTGGGAAATAGAAAAATTAATTCCGACACCAATGATAACTTGTGCTTCTTGAGTTGGATTAAGTGATGTTTCGGCAAGAATACCAACAAATTTTTTATCGTCTAGATAAATATCGTTAACCCATTTAATTTGAGGCTTTTTGTCAGTTAATTTTTCGATTGCTGACACAATGGCAGCTCCTGTCAGCAGAGTGAACTCTGGAAGTTTTTCTAGTTCAACTTTGGGCTTGAGTGACAAACTCATATAAATTCCGCCAGACGGCGCAGCAAAATACTGACGGCCAAAACGACCATAAGTTTTATTTTGTCTTTCAGTTAAATAAAGACAATTTTCTTGTCCGTCTAATTTAGCATCTTTTTGAGTTGATTCAGATTCAGCGACAATTTTTACATCAGTCAGCCAAGGATTTTTTTGTAAAATAATAGATTTTTCAAGTTTGTCGTTCATTTTTTTATTATACCATGTGAAGTCGACTGCAAGCGAGAGGGAAAATTAGGAAATTACGTTTCTGCACTTGCGCAAGTTCAAAGTTATCTATTTTCTAGAATCTAGGAGACTGACCTCGGTTATGGGCAAAATCTTTAGCAATTTACTGACAATGAAAATTTTCAGAAAAATCTAACGATAGTAAGTATTTGACTTTCAATAATCTACGGAGTATAGTTTTATTAGAACAATGTTAGGAAAGGGAAGAATAACTTGGTATTTGAAAAAACAGTTTTGAACAAAGCACTTGCAGTTGCTTTCGATATCCCCATTGCAGTAACTTATTGGGATGGAAAAACAGAAAAGTATGGTGAAGGAGAAACGCAAGTTCACATTACTTTTAATAAAAAATTCTCATTTAGTGAATTGAGCTCAATGCCAACCTTAGTATTGGCTGAAGCTTACATGAATGAAGAAATTGAAATTGAGGGGAGCATTCAAGAGCTTGTTACATCAGCATATCGTAAGGCTGGTAGCTTTTTAACAGACCAATCTGGTTTTGGGAAATCAATGATAAAACTTTTGGGAAATCATTCTCAAAAACAATCTCGTGAAGATATTCATAGTCATTATGATATTGGGAATGACTTTTATAACAAATGGCTTGACCCAACGATGACTTATTCATGTGCTTATTTTGAACATGAAGATATGACTTTGGAAGAAGCACAAATTGCTAAAGTTCATCATATTTTGGACAAACTCGATAGTAAACCTGGGGGACGTTTGCTTGATATTGGTTGTGGCTGGGGAACTTTGATGTTTAAGGCTGTTCAAGAATATGGCCTTTCAGCAGTCGGAGTGACACTCTCAGAAGAACAATATTATTATGTTCGCAAAAAAGCGGATGATTTGGGACTTTCTGATAAAGTGAAAGTTTATTTGGTTGATTATCGTGACCTCAAAGAAGAACCTTTTGATTACATTACATCTGTCGGAATGTTTGAACATGTTGGGAAAGAAAATTTGGAAATGTATTTCCAAAAAGTTTCTGATTATCTCAAACCAAACGGTCGTGCATTGATTCATGGTATTACTGGACAACATCGCGGTGCTGGTGTGGATCCATTTATTGAAAAATACATTTTCCCTGGAGGTTATATTCCAAATATTGCTGAAAATGTTGAACATATTATGACTGCTGGTTTGCAAATGGATGATCTTGAACCTCTTCGTCGTCATTATCAAAAAACGCTTGAAATTTGGAATGAAAATTATCTCGAAGTTTTTGATGAAGTAGAAAAAGAAATGGGTAGACCATTTGCAAGGATGTGGACACTTTATCTTCAAGCCTGCGCTGCAAGTTTTGAAGCTGGAAATATTGATGTTGTTCAATATCTTTTGACTAAAGGTGCTTCAGGTCAAGGTTTGCCAATGACCCGCGAATACATGTTTAAAAAACATTAAGTTTGACAATTGATAAGTTGAAAAACAAGACCATTCAGCATTTCGGGTTTGAATTATCATAAGGACAACTTATTTAAAATTTATCAGTAGATTTATTTTAGAATCATGTAAAGGAAAGAGTGCATTTTTTCCAAAAAAGAGGTAAAATAAGAGAGTTACGAGTCCCGAAAGGATTTGATTTATTTTAAAAATTACTGATGAAAATACTAGCATATCCGTAAGCGCTGAAGCGCCAACGGCTATCCTATGAAGGTTTTTCGTCAGCAAATATTAGATAAGTTTAAAGACGCCTTGTAACCAAAATTTAGATTGGGGGACATTTTTAATGTCAGAAAAACATTTATTTACATCAGAATCAGTATCAGAAGGCCATCCAGATAAGGTTGCAGACCAAATCTCAGATGCCATTCTTGATGCCATTCTCGCACAAGACCCACATGCACACGTTGCTTGTGAAACGGTCGTATATACAGGGACGGTCAATGTCTTTGGTGAAATCTCAACATCAGCTTATGTTGATATTGCTCATGTCGTTCGTGAAACAATCAAAAAAATTGGCTATACAGATAGCGAAAATGGATTTGATTATAAATCAGTGGGCGTTCACGTCTCACTTGTTGAGCAATCAAGCGATATTGCACAAGGGGTAAATGAAGCCGAAGAAGTTCGCGATAAAAATGGCCAATTAGTTGACCCGCTTGATTTGATTGGTGCTGGTGACCAAGGAATGATGTTCGGTTTTGCGACTAACGAAACTGCCGAATATATGCCACTCGCCATCTCACTTTCACATAAATTAGTTAAAAAATTAGCTGATTTACGTAAATCAGGTGAAATTTCATACTTGCGTCCTGATGCAAAATCACAAGTAACTGTAGAATATGATGATAATGGCAAAGCAAAACGCATTGACACAGTCGTTATTTCTACTCAACATGCTGCGTCAGCAACAAACGAAGAAATTCACGATGATGTGATTAATAAAGTCATCAAGGCTGTTATTCCAGCTGAACTTTTAGATGATGAAACTAAATACTTCATCAATCCAACAGGACGTTTTGTTATTGGTGGTCCTCAAGGGGATTCAGGCTTGACTGGACGTAAAATTATTGTTGATACTTATGGTGGGTATGCTCCCCACGGTGGTGGAGCTTTCTCTGGTAAGGATGCAACAAAAGTTGACCGTTCAGCTTCTTACGCAGCACGTTATGTAGCCAAAAATATTGTGGCAGCTGGACTTGCAGAAAAAGCGCAAATTCAACTTTCATACGCTATTGGTGTTGCGACACCAACATCAATCAATGTTGATACTTTTGGTACAGGTAAAGTCTCAGATGATGAACTTTTAGCAGCAATTCGTAAAGTATTTGATCTTCGCCCAGCAGGAATTATTCAAATGCTTGACTTACTCCGTCCTATTTACGGACAAACAGCAGCTTACGGGCACTTCGGCCGTACAGATGTAGAATT
>ERZ794966.41-NODE-41-length-27111-cov-6.034632_pt1 | contig 27111 bp, 28 predicted proteins | sample MGYA00375743_ERZ794966 | MGnify/ENA primary metagenome ERZ794966 (study PRJEB30138, sample SAMN05968713) | food fermentation metagenome | isolation source: fermented_meat | host: spontaneous_fermented_meat_time_40_second_replicate;spont... | place: Italy | collected... | reverse complement strand
TGCAATCCATTCATTATTATTAATTTCATACCACACTAGCCCGTTTTCATCTGTAGCGGAGTATTTAATATTTACATCTGTATTATTATTAATAATCTTCCCGGTTTTTTCTTTAAAATCTTTATAAGAGGTCCAAATAGGGCTACCATTTGGTTGATTTTCTATTTTAAAAAATGTGTTTTTTTCTAGCGTAGTTTTTCTATTAAAAATCGCTGTAATATTTGTAAAATCCATAAATGAACTGTATTTTACCCATTCATTTGTACCAATTTGATACCATATGTCTGAATCTTTATCTTTTGCAATTTTTTTTACGCTTATTACGGTCCCAGCTGGTAAAGTCCTCACTTCTTCTCTTTGTTTTGAATTATAGTGATCCCAAACCATTTGTAATGCCCTATCTGAAGGAATTGTATGTGTAAAACCTTTTGGCGCAGTAATTTCTTGATTTGCCTTGATAGAAATCAAATTCTTTGGCTCACCGTTGGGCTCTTTGAGAGAGGGGACCCAAAGATTATTCTCAATTTCATACCACTCTAGTCCAGAACTGTCAGTTCCTACATTAAATACTTTGTGTTTAGAACCGGGTTGTAATAGAATAGTAGTTTTAATTCGATTACTCTTAAAGTAATCCCAGGTAAAATCTTTTCCCGTATAGGGAACGGTGTACATAAAGTTATCAGGTGCTTTTATGATTGATGGTCTTATATGCATTCCTTCCCAGTCAAAGAGGTCATCACTTTTCATTACCCATTTATTTTTACCAATTGAATACCAGAGTATTCCATCTTTATCACGAGCTGCTTTTGTCACCTGAACCGTCTGATTTTTCCTTAAATGAGCTACTACTTCCATATCAGATGAATTAAAGTAGTCCCACACATTTTTATTATCGATTGTAGTTGTGAAAGTAAACCCTTTAGGTGCATCAATAATTTCCGAGTTTTTTATTCGATCTAAGTCAAAGGTTGGTTGGGATCCTATCTGAATCCATTCATTAGGATTAATCATATACCAATTTTGTTGATTTGCGTCAATCGCCATTTTTTGCACTTTCAATACAGTTCCAGGACCATATTTCTTCCCTGTAAGAATCTTAAATGATTTAAAACTAGTCCAAGAAGAAACTAAGTCACCCTTTTTCACCGTATATTTTAGTCCAGGGACCGCATCTTTAGCAACTGGCAACCCAACCGCACCTATTTTAAACTCAAGTCCTGTTGATAACCATTGATTCTGTCCAATATTGTACCAAGGCAACCCCTCAGAATCTTTGCCTATCCCAATAATTTTTTCAACTGAACCTATTGGCAACCTATTGATTGTAGCCATGTCAGAAGAATTGAAATAGTCCCAGACTTCGGATCCATCTGAAATAGCTATCATTTTATAAATTGGTGCATGTACTACTTCATACCCGCCTGGTTTAATGTTTGGCATCACGAAAGGTGTTCCGTCAGGATTTATTAGTTCTGGAATCCACAAATCATTACCTATCTGATACCATGTCAATCCAGATTTATCAACTGCATACCCAATAACTTTAACTGTATCAGTTGTGATGGTCTTATTAACCTTCTGTTTAAAAGATTTATATGAATCCCATACTTGAATTGACTTAATTTGACTTGGTTTTTTAAAGTAGCTGTTTTCCAGTGATTGAAAAGTTTTATTTAATGGATCCGGTATATATATATCCAAGAAGATCATATTTTTTACCCAACGATGTAGTCCGATCTCATACCAAATATTACCTTCATTGTCACGTGCTATTCTTGAGACCTTTTGTATTGACCCCGATGGTACTTGTCCAACAATGTCCCTCTCATTTGGTTGGAAATAGTCCCATTCTTCAGTTAGCTCCTTATTATTTCCAATAATTATTTTAAAATCATTAGGTGCCTTACTGATACTTCCCTTGCTCATTTTATACAATTCCATATTATATGAATCAACTAATATCCACTCGTGTTTTCCAATTTCGTACCAAATATTATTCTTGCTATCCATCGTTGCATAATTTACTATGAATTGTTGATTTTTAGGGATTATTCTACCTGTTTTCTCCCCAATTGTTTTGTAAGAAGTCCAAACTATAGTTTGCTCTGAGGTAGTTGTATAACGTATTGGTACTTGCAATTTTGTTATACGATTAGTAGCAGAACTATAGGTTGTTCCTTTTTCTTTGTAGATCCATTTTCCGGGAGCAATTTTATACATTACATTTCCATAAACGTCTTTCCCAATTTCAAGTATTTTATATTTTGTCCCAGCTTTAACAGAATCAATTATTTCTTTATCATCATACACACCTGGACCGGATCTATAATAATCCCAAACTTTCTGTAATGACTCATTTGCAGGAATCGTCCAGTAAAAATCATTAGGTGCCATTAATGAGTCTCCGTATATCAATTTCGACTCTATCTGCCTAATAAGATCATCTTGATTCGGTGCTTTCTCTGGTTGAAGTATGGACGCCATTTTTAAAGAGTTAGGAACATTAATCCATTTATTTTCGGAAATTTCGTACCATTGTTGATTATTAGAATCAATTATTGCATTTAGAATTTTATATTGACTATTAAACGGTAAAACCTCGGTTGTCTGTATCTTATGCCCATCTACTTCTTTCCATACAACATCTCCGGACTGGTTATTAACAGTGTACATTCTATCATTGTTTTCATAACTTTCAGCATAGGTCCTTTGAAGTTGAAAGACATTTAAATTTGTTGACGAATTTAATAATACAATCATGCAAAATACAATACTAAGTCTTTTAAAAAAACACATTATCACTACTCCTATTTTTTTATATCACAATGCGCATTGCATAAACAGTATTACAAACTTAATAAACTAATACAACTATTATTGTATATTAATAGTTTTTTTACTCTTAATCCTTACTGCTGTACGCCTAACAGTTTTGTAAGAACTTTATTTAACGTTATTAAATTACTTCTTGTAACTAATTTATTAGTAGTACAATCAGAAGCCTAAAGTTTTTTAAATTGTTAACTCGCGAATTTATTAAAAAAAGGGGCTATTTGTATAAAAATAACCCCTTAAATTAACTTTGAAAAACTAGCGACCAGCGTTTGAGAACGTAATGTATCAAAAAGACCCCTTAAATTGAATTAAGGGGTCTTTCTACTCATTGATTGAATCGATACACTTCTAAAACTACAAACCCACAACATTTGAGCCTGTTTGATACAAACATATTATATCAATAAAAAGCTTAAAAAAACAAATTAAATTAATTTCGCACTTGATTACTGCATCTTAATGTAGTAAATTATAGATACAGACAAATACAAGGGAGATAAAAATCATGAAATTAGCTGACTTTAAACTTTACAACATCAAGATGGATGAAATCAATACGGCTAAACAAGAAATCATTGATAGCGCTAATGGTTTAATCGAAGCTTTTAAATGGGATTATGCCAACATGGATGAAGATGCCCGCGACTTTATTGCTGACAGTCGGCTTCAACTTTTGAAAATGACTACTATTGATACAATTGAAGATGCTGAAAAAGTAATCGAAATTAATGACAATGGCTTTGCTTCTCCTGATTCAGATGCAATTCAAGCTTATGAAGATATGGAGAGTGAATTGCCCGACATTGAACACGACTTAAACCGTGTAATTAAAATCGTTGATGAATTAGCTGACAATGGTTTTACACCCAAATCAATCAGCACTAGCCGCTTATCAATCAGCACATACTTAACTTTTGACATCAAGGATTATGATCGTTTGGTTGAAGAATATGACGGCGCAATCGATTTTGATGATATTGAAGAAACGGCACACGATTACACTGAATTTGAAGTAAGAATCAGCGACCATGAAGTCGGTGGCTACTTCAACGAAGCAATCGACGACGAAGTACATTACAACGACAACAACGCTAAATTAGACGTTAACAACTTTTAAGGAGTGATAACATGGTAGCAACTGACATTGATGGCTTTTTAAAGCCGTTGGGTATGACACGGTATCAAGTTGCAAAGATTGCAGGTATCGGTGAATCGACATTAAACGAAGCCAGGAAACGGCCTGTTAACCGCATGACGGTTAAGACGCTTCAAGCCTTGGCGATGGCAACAGGTAAAACGCCTGGTGTTGTGCTTGATGAATTGCTAAAGCTGCAAGGTAATCCGATCATCAACTTCATTCAGGCGCACCCTTTTGTCGACAAGCAACTAGCTAGTGAAGTCGAAGACTTGATGATCACAGCTCACGAACATGATTTAAAACTAGCCAACATCACTTTTAATCGCTATTATGATGAGGGCCCCGACAACAACGAGCGGGCTGAAAAAGCGTTGCAGAACATTAAGGCACAATTAATGGATATAATTGAAGATTACAGTTAAAAAGGAGGTGTGAAACCATGATGGAAGACAAGAACAAGGAGCTGACGCCGCTAGAACGTTCACTGACAAAGCTTAACATTGCGGAATTTCTTAAAATTGCCAGTCCTGAAGATCTAGAAGAAATCAAAGCGCTTCTTAAGAAAAAGTCAATTGATATTGAATCTAATAAAAGACCTTAATAAAAAAATAATAATGCAGCAGTTATTGCTGCTATTTTTTTGTTGAAAAAGCGAACACACGTTTGTATAATGGAATGAAAAAGGGGATATGACAATGATTCTAGAGGGCCCAATTTGGTTAGCAAATTCGGATAGATATTTCATTTTGCATCGGGACGGCAGTTTACAGCTGCGACAAGAACTGATTGATGAAACCTCTATCCTAGTTGATAGCTGCAATTATTTTTATCAAAAAAACGACTTTTTAAAACTTTGTCAGTCTCATTTCCCAGCAATGACGATGATTGAGTTTGGGAATATTCAAAAGACGTTAGATCACCAGTTGGTTGCGATCAAAGGTGGTGCTTCTGATGTACGACTATTCTAAAGAGGCACGTAGGGTCGTCTTCATGATCGACTCAAAGAGCTTTTACGCCAGCGTTGAATCAGTTAAGCTAAAACTCAATCCGCTGCGATCTATCCTAGTGGTTATGTCTACGGCCAAGAATACCAATGGTGGGCTTGTACTTGCAGCCTCACCTATGGCCAAAAAGATATTCGGAATAAGCAACGTTATGCGTACTAGAGACGTCCCAAAGGATAAACGTATAATTGTTGTGCCACCGCGTATGAACCTTTACATTAAGTATAATTTAGCAATCAATGAAATTTTTAAGACGTTTGCAGCCGAGGAAGATATTCAACCGTATTCTATTGATGAATCGCTGATCGACATGACAGACAGTTGGAAGTTATTTGGTGATAGTCCCAGGGAAGTGGCCCGAAAAATCCAACTGAAGGTTAAAAAGGAATTGGGCATTTATTTAACGGTCGGAATTGGCGACAATCCATTGTTGGCGAAATTCGCTCTAGATATGGAAGCCAAACGGACCCATAGCTTGATTGGTGAATGGCATTTCGAAGACGTACAGGATAAATTGTGGCCAGTTGAGCAACTAGATGATTTATGGTCTATTGGCCATAAGACTGCTGAAAAGTTGAACAAGATGGGTATTGCATCGATGTACGACTTAGCCCACAGTAATCCGTTTCTTTTGAAACAAAAGTTTGGTGTCCTGGGCAGTCAATTGTATGCCTTCAGCTGGGGAATTGATCGTGCCTTAATTCGGGATAAGTACGTGCCTAAGGCTAAATCATATGGGAATAGCCAGGTGTTGCCGCGTGATTATCGAAATCAAGCAGAAATCGAAATTGTTATTAGGGAAATAGCGGAACAGGTGGCGGCCCGTATACGTGCGCATCATAAAGCGGCCACGGTGATCAGCCTGGGAATTGGTTTTTCTTTTAGATCCAAAGAAGAAACTGGTAAGTCAGGTTTCGGACACAGCATGAAAATTGATACTACCAATGATAATGGTTTATTGACTGCTTACGCGATCACACTTTTTCGGAATAAGTGGGAAGGCGAGACTGTCCGAAATATCTCAATCAGTTGTGCTGGGCTTGTTAATGACAACGTTGTGCAGCTGGATCTATTCGACACAAAACAAGCGTCCCTAAAAAAACGAGATCTAGATAGAACTGTTGATAGTATCCGTCAAAGGTTTGGCTTCACATCGCTGGTCAAACTATCAAGCATTGCTGAAGGCGGAACCGCAATTGAACGTGCCGGCCTGGTTGGTGGACACAATGGAGGTAATTCTTATGAGTAGAAAGTACGAGTTTGATCCAAACGTGGTCACGCAGTTTTTAAATCAGTACCAGGATAGAGGCATGATGAAATGGCAAGGGTTTTACTTGAGCGACCACACGGCCAGTTTGCAGAAAGTTGATCGTAAGGATCAACTGAAGCTGAATCGCGCGCATAGCGAAAAGATGGAGACTGAAGACATTGAAAAAGTCATTAATACCGCTGTTGTAAAGAAACTACCCGTAAAAATTGAGCGAAACGTTCAAGATAAAGACGGGTACCTGGCACCTTTTATTGAAGGTAAGATTGACGGTTACTACTTGGATAAGTTAGTGCTGGGTGAAGCCTTTATTTCAATCGATGAAATCTACGCTATAAAATACATGTAAAAAAGAACAGCAATTATTGCTGTTCTTCTTTATTTTCATTTGTATTGTTAGACTGTGGGTCAATATTATTCGCTGTGTTATCTGTTTGTTGAGAAACGGCCGACGTACTGTCGTCTACATCAGTCACTGAACATAATTCTTTAAATAATTTTCGAATTTCTTTTATGTTACTGTTCAACGATTCTGATTGTGTTTCGATTTCAATTATTTTTTTTTTAATTTCGTTCTTCAATTCAGTCATTTTTTTCTCTCTCCGAAATTTTTCTATATTTTCGATTTCAAGTAAAGATGTAATGATAAAGCTGTCTGGAACAAAGAAATGATTACAGACTAGTTTGTAGAAGTCCCTGGTTTTCCAAAGAAATGAAAATACCAACATAATCGCTATTATCGCTAAAACAAGATATACTGCTAAATCATCTGATGTCTGTTGGTCGAGAAGTGCCGAGTAGATTGGTAATAAAAAAGCAGCACTTAAAACTGATAAGGTTTTAGAAAAAAGTTTCCCATCTTTGGATCTTTGTTTCATAGTACAGTTCAGTTTAGTTTTAAAACTTTGACTATTCAGCCCGTCATTAGTTATTAGGGATCGTATCTCTTTGTATGAAGCTGGATCATATTTTCCGTGATACATACATTTTGTAGCTGTGAGATAAATAACTGCTGGGGTAAGCATACAAGATAACGCTAGAAATATACTGAGTGGTAAAAAACTTACATTTTTAATAATAGTTTGAGAAAACACTACGCATATACTTTCTGTAAGAATGAAAGCTAAAATGTATGGAGCGTACGGAATTTGTAGACGTAAGCCGTAGTGACGGTACATTTTTCTGTATTTATTAAATTCTACCTCATCAAAATATTCATTTTTATCCATGGTACACCGCCAGATATAGATTAGTTAGTTTATGAAATTGCAAGGAACCTAATCGAATTCTATATTGTCTATTAGTTCATCTAAAACAATTTAATAATAGAATAACAGAAAAATGAATAGTTTGGTCATTTATTCTGTAAATTCTGTTAGAGCAGACAATAGATCAATAAAAGTTTATATCCAAATAGCGGCAAGTTCCCTATTTTGAAATTTGAATTTGATTACATCATTGCCAGTTATGGTTAGAGTTGCATTTTCAAGATCGAATAACAAATTCAATTTTTCAATTTTGATAACGTCCATTTAATCACCTCACTATAGATTACGTATAGATAGGCGTTTTCTTTCACGTTTTATTTAAAAATCGGCTTTTCTAGGTAAACAACACAGAAATGAAAAAACAAGATAGAATAAGAACACCCTATAAGAAAGGAGTATTTTTAATGTTTTTTATAAAACAAATTGGAATTGAAATTGCAGTCTTCGGTATGATCATAGTTTGCGGTGTAATAGCAGTATTACGGATCAAAAAAGGGAAAAACGAGATTACTAACATTTTTGAAATGGCAATACTTTTTACGATAGTTGTATGCTTAATTAAAATAGTAACTCTCTAAGCCTCATTAAATTGCAGTTCCTACTGAAGGAGCTGCTTTTTTAATTGCGCTGGTTAGTGTACTTATTTCCCTTGTAGAGGTTGTGGACACTCACGGTTTGGTCGATGCGGCCACGTCCGGACGTGTAATCAAAAGAGATACCGGGTTCAACATTCCAAATATAGACGTTGAAATTAAGCGTCTTATCAGTGGAAATTGCTTGCGACCATACACCACGAGGCATTAATTCGTTCCCTCTAAAGATTGGTGTCACTTTGTAGATCACTTGCTTGTGCTGCGCGAGCGAGTCCCTGACTTTTTCTTCAAAAATTTGCATTGTTTTTTGATTGCTAAACTCTGTCTGGGTTACTAGGTTCTTTGGATTGTTGAGGCTGCCTAATTGACCTGGTACATAGGTGCCATCTTGATCAAATGCGAAAGTGACAGTATAAGCGATCAAGTGCCCTCTATTTTGCGGAAAAACCCGCCGGCCATTAATTATGGCCGGCTGATTGTGCCACCCAGTCGGCTGCCACGTTTGCTCAGTACGTGACTCAGACCGGCCGAGGTTCTTTTCCGACAAATAGGCAGTCGCGGCACCAGCACGATTAAGTTGATCTAGATTGCTGTATTTAATATGCTCATTTGACCAGGTGCCAGGGTCGAGTTCAGCCTGGTTATTATTGACTTCAATAAAGGGGCTAGAACCGTTCTCAAAGTCTTTGTTGGCTAGCGATTGATAATCACCGGTCTTTTCTGTAGAAGCGCTAGAACTGCTGTTATTTACTGTATTTGAGGTGGTTACTTCAGAGCAGCCGCTTAGTAATAAAAGAGAAGAAAGTGCAAAAAGCGTTAAACGTTTGAATGTCATTGTTGATCCTCATTTCTAGGTTAGTTTTAGCTTTGGGTTTACTCGCTCCAACCACCACCCCCGCTCGACACCCAGCAGTCGCAGACCGACTGCAAAGCCCAAGTTCAAAACCGACAGTGCCAGTTCAAGAGCAAGTTCAAAGTCATAAGTTCAAGTGCACAACCTGGTCGCTAAACACGCCCACGTTGCAAGTTCAAAAACGGAAAGAACCGGGAGCCGGTTCTTTTTGATTTCAAATGCCAAACCTAGCCAAAAAGACAACCCCCAAGCACTTCGTGTGCTACGCAGGGGTTGTCTTTTTGTCCAGGCATGGCCTTTTGAAAAATGTAAGCTAAATAAATTTATTGGAGGAATTACTGATGAGTACAACATCATATATATTTACTGAATCTGAAGGCACTAGCTATAAAGGCATATCTGTACATTTTGAAGGACAATTAACAGGCGTGGGCGCAATGTTGCTAGCTAATTACAAGGACGCGCAGAAAGTGGCGAATTTGGTTGAGTTAGGCGAAATTATGTCGCTCGGCGCAAATCTTGAACCTTGTGAAGCAGTTAGCCGTTTTGGTTGTGGGGCATTAATTAAAGATGCCTTTCATGCATTATCAAAACCAGAAAAAACACGGTTAAAAGATGATTATTTTAGTAGTAAATACACAATTGCCTACCATCGAGATGGTGGTGAAAACCTTAAAACAATCAACTATAAAAATGCTTTAGCATTAATGACAGATTTAAAATACAAAAACGACGGCATGACAAATGTATATTTATTCCAAAACAAAAAATGGTTCTATCTTGATTTAAATGAATACAAGTGGTGCGAACTAGCGCCAAAACTTGAAGACGGCGAAAGAAAGGAGCTTGCCTAATGAGAACAGCATACGATGAGTTTAACCGCCTACCAGTCGCTAAAATGGCGCAATCAATTGCGGACATGACGTTCGCATACAAGCAGACGCGTGTACCATCAAAACACTACAAAGACTTGCTAGGCAAACCATTGGCTGAAATGGTTGAAGATAGTGTTTCTATCAATCTATTAAACACCTACTTTAAGACGTTAAAGACGCTACTGGACGAAAACCCTAAATGGTTCATGCAAGCTCTTTTGTGCCTCGATTTAAAAATCACACCCGCCAATATTAAGGCGGAAGAATTACAAGCATTAGAATTAACATTTGCGAAATTTCAGGAGCAAAAAGCCAAGCACGTTGCCACTGAATATATAGAGCTATTCCAAAATATTCGCGACAACGGCGCACAATCGTTTATGGAAAGTGGGGACTTAAACTAATGGCTAATATATCATCGGCACAAGGTCAGATTGTCATTAATGAGGAGTTGTTATTGAATGGCATACACGCGGTAAAGACCTTTTTAAATTTGGTATCTTTGAGTGCGAACTACGTTGATTATGATACCTATATTGATTACGATGAAAGCATGTGTTTACTTGAAGATTCAGTAGAAAACGTGTATGAATTATCAATCGAATTTAGTGGCACAGGACGTTGGGCGTATACAAACAATGTAGAATGTTTTTACCAAATGCTGGAATACGTAGCAAGTCAAGCTCGCTGTGAAACGGAGTTTAGAACCATGTTTAACTATTTTCATAAATGTGGCATTCCGATAGAAATAAAATATGTGGATATGGAACCAGGTGCCGAACTTTATTATGGTGCAATACTTGAAATTTTACCGTATATCAACGCAGAGGGCGAAATTGATACGATGACAAGAGAAGGCGGAGGAGCGTGGAAAAAATGATTAATATAATCACACAATTACAAGCAACGTTTTTACTAGAAAACTACCAAAGTCAAACCGTTGGCGATGTTCTTCAAGGGAAGTTCATTCAACCTGTTAGCACTAATAGCTTTGTTGCAATCGACAACATCGACGGCGACGCATTCACGGAGGAATTTAAGACCCTTTCACAAGCTGTAAACTGGCTTAACGGCAAGTTTGAGATTGACGAATATCTAAGCGGCATGGTAGATGAACAAGGTGAAATTATAGAAGTGCAAGAACAGCAAGCGTGCATCGTTTTCAGATTGATTGAACGATAGTACAATCGGTGTTATAATTAAGGCATACAAAAAGGGAACTATGCGCTAACATAGTCCCCACGCAGACCGTTAAAGACGGCTGGTCTTATCTTTTACGATTAATAATCGTTGCTAACTCGACCAAAAGTTAGAGCAACGGTTATTTTTTTATTGTCTTATAGAGGTTTTGCCAAGCAATAACAAGTTTTGTAATGGCATTTGTCAGTTTTTCAACTGCCAAAATGATTGCCGTTACACCGCTAATCACTGCTAGGATAATCCCAAAAAACAACTAGGCTACTCCTTTCTGTAGATTCTGGACACTCTGCAAGAACTGCATAAGCACCACCACCTGACATCAAGTTTTGCCAACCGTCACTAACTTTCTGCTTACATATATTATACCATATAAAACCGCCTAAAACACTATTATATCAGTGCTTTGGGCGGTTTTTGAATTCTTAATTCTGGTTCGATGGTAGCCATTCTAGGTCGCGCAAAATCCGCGCGATCTAGAATGGCATAACGTTGGGCGCGCTCCAGCCACCACCACCGCGCGCCCAACGTGGCGGCCATGAATTTCTACTATTTAACAGGGCATAGTTGCAGTTTAGATCAGTACAAAATCTACTAAAAGCGAGGAACTGAAGGGCATGGGCAAAAGCGCTCACGCCCTTTCGCCCACAAAACCTAGCACTCCATAAACAGTACGCAACCTCAAGCGCTTCGCGTGCTTCACGTTGTTACGCAAGGTTGCGAACTGTTTACTACGCGCTCTTTTGAAAAACGTAAGCTAATATATATCGAATGGAGTGTTTGGAATGACAAAAAGTGAATATGCACCAGGTACAATTTTAGTAGATACGTGGACAATGAGTGATACGTATATTAATTTCTTCCAGATTGTAAAAGTAGCTGGCACTGAGTGTTTTATTAAGGAAATCGAACGCGTTTATGTGAGTGATACCAGGGCAAATAATATTGATACCGAACCAGTAAAAGATGACTTCAAAAATCATAGTAGCGATCCAGTTAAAGAAAAAATAACTTCTTCAGGAATCAAAAGCAGATTCACAGATGGCTTCATGGAAATTTACGATGCTACAAAAACCTATCAAGAAATGCGGTGCTTATAATGAAAAATATTTTAATCAACAGTAGTCTTACATTTTTAAATAATGTTCTAGATACAGAAGACCCCATTACAATTAAAGATTTAAAGGTTTTGGCATTTATTGGTTTGTCAGTTGCAGTGGTGATTAAAGAATTATTAAAAATGTATGTCGATGTTACGGCCACAATAATAGGTAAATAAAAGAGCGTACCAGGGATAACCTGGTACGCTCTTTTATTATGCTTTCGCTGTTTTTGTTGTCTTAATCCATCGAGTGACAAGCTGCTTAGTTTTAACGATCAAGATCCATAGAATAATAAGCATGATTAATGCGCCCATGATTCTTGCAAAAAAAGCCATGAGAGGCATTAGAATGATTGCAAAACCAATCCAGGGGATAGCGCAAATTAAGTACCAGAGGCCAATTATAACGAATATTAAGAGAATAAAAAGGAAAATGCCTAATGTACCGTTCTTTTCCAGTATAGAAAATAGGAATAGCATGAACTTATTGAAGCACCATAGCAATCCTTCACCTAGCCAATAAAACGGCATAGATAATAAGTCACTCAGAGCCGTGATAACATACCAAATTCCACCCATAATACTACTTAACATTTCTATTCCCCCTTGTTAAAGAGCTTTTTTGCGGCATTAAAACCGTCAACGTACCCTTGGCGATAAACAACCTGTCTTTTGTTTTTTGCTTTTAATTTACTTTCAATAAAATCATTTAGATCATCTCTCTCGATCCAATAACTATGGCTGCCATCTAACGGACGTGCTTTAATTGCGCCTTGACGAATCCAGCGCCGTACCGATTCGATGTTAGTGGTAATGCCCATTGAGTTAAGTAACTCAAATGCTTCAGATACCAGCATCTACGATCACCTCATAGATAATATAGCACACATGGCATTGTTATACAACGTAATTGTAAAGTTGTTGCGTTACCTTGATAGTGAATGTTCTTTGATGCGTGTTTCAGTATGCTGCTGTGGTTTCATCATATGTTCATCTTGCTTATCAACGGCATTGTACCCGTAGTTTTTAATAAGAAATTCCATTTCACGCGGAGAATCAGCTTCAAAAAACTTAACTGCCCCGTTGAAAGTTCTTTCTTCAGCAACCAATTTACTGCGCTTTTGTTCAACTTTCCGACTAACTTTAAGAGTACCGGTACTGCTTGCATAGTCGTTATTGAGCAATCGTTCTTCGCTTGCCGTATTGAGTTTATTTCTTAAATCATCATTCCAATCCTTTTTTAATTCGATCACAGGTCTTGCTCCCTGGTTGACGTACATTTCATTGTAGCGTGCTGCTTTGTCGGCCACTTTAGAAACGGGATCGCTGTTTTCTGCGTGTTGGTCATTTGCAAAAACATGTCGCCAATTTATTTCAGCAGACTGCGAATTATCTTTAATTAGTTCAGCCACCTTACGCAACTCAGTTTCAAGAGAACGATCAACTTTTTGTATTGGTTGCTTGGGTTCTGGATATGCCAGATTACCGGTATATTTATATCCATTGGCCGTATACATCTGAGGATCTAAGTTGGAAGCAGCTTTATGAGCAGCTGCCAGTGATTTCCAATCAATGCCAACTTCGGAACTTATGTTTTGATAAATAGATAGGTGATCTCGAGGAATGTCCCAATCATTTGGGATCATTGAATGGAACACAATTTCCTTTGTAGAATCCGCTACTGTAAATGCCTTTTGCTCAAATTTATCCATAAATTTATGACCAGCAGCATCATTATCAACTCCGAGAAATACCCCTTCAGTCGGTAAACTGTTCTTGGCCACGTACATATAATTCATTGCGTTATAAACAGTTCGCTCCTTCAGCCCGTCCATGGAAAACAACATTGTGTCGCGTAGCTCTTTGTGTTCAGACCAGTAGGATAAGAGATCAATTGGCGCTTCAAAAAGCATCAATTTATTTGGCTTACCGATCGACACGTTGAAGCCAAAGTCCTGTTGACTGTTTTTGCCAATATATTTTGAGGTACCTCGTTTGCCAAATTTTTCGTAATCAATTTGAGTGCCTTGAACGGTTGCACCAACTGGCGCACCCTGGCGGCCCCAAACGAATATTACTTGCTGGTTAATGTCCTGTTGCAGTAGTCCCTTATGGTTTAAAGCAGTTATAATGTCGTTATCGATGCCACGTTCCTCATGCAAATATTTTCTAACCTCAGTTATCGACTTAATATTTTTAAAGTAGTATTGGAATGGCTCACGTTTGATTGGTTCATTATCAACTTTATGATAATTGTTTTTTTCTTGGCCATCTAAAATTTGATCAACTGCTGCTTTAAAATTCTCAACACCTAAATACTCTTGCATAAAATTGATTGTGTCACCATTTTTATCTTGGGAAAACCATGAGAAAGTATTTTTCTGCTTGTCAAACATAAGTGAATCATGTTCAACGCCGCGTGCATAACGAGATGAAATATCAGTCACTTCAACGCCGTTATTTACTGCTAAATCAATAATTGATACATGTTTTGCCTGGTCAATTCGTTCTTTAAATGTTGCCAAATATATTCCTCCTCACAAAAAAGCAGCTATCCGCAAAGGGATAGCTGCTTTTATCTTTGTTGTTGATTATCTTTTTGTTCGTTGCGATCTAGCTCTCTTTCATAACGCTTAACCGCCATTTCCTGCTCGGCATTGCTAAAGTGACGCTTAATTTGTTTGATAGCGCGAAGTGAAGAAATAGCGCTTTGGTTTGGTGCTTTGAATTCACCGACTTCTTTTTCATTGTCTGCACTGTAATTTGTTAAAAGGCGCTTATCAGTTTCTCGCATTTCATTCAAGACACTGTTGCCCATTTTAGAATACAGTTCATGGTATTTGTTCTTTAGGTAATCCTGAGCGCGATTAAATTCTTTTCCTTGTTGGCCGGTTCCATACAAAGCTTCACGAAAAACTACTTCCTTCTTCAGCATACTATCAAACTCATTCAGTAGTTCAGGCTTGTACTCCAATAGATATTGCGTAGACAGCTGGTCGATGAATGGACGAACTCCATTCATGGCATTATTGTTGTATTTCCATAACCTTCTGTCTGCTGGTAGCCTTGAATGAATGTTGCGATACATGGTCAAGTATTTATTATCTTGTAGCGATTGCCACGATTCATTATTCGGTAACTTCTCTCGAATTAACTGGCTTAAACGTTCAAGACTTTGGTTACGATTAAGCAGCGTGTTCGCTACGGTACTTTTAAAAACTTCGTAGCTGGACTTTTTGATATACCCTTTACGCTCTTGAGTTGTTTTATTGGTGTGCGGATTAATAATTGTTTTGTATGGTCTTGTCGGGTTTGGTTCAACCGTAGCCACATGAACGTGGATATTATCAGTGTTTAAATGAATTGATGCTGACCAAACAGCAGAGTTATCTAACCCCTCTTTCTCTAAAAGTTTGTCCATACCAGCGCGAATTGCTGTACGCAGTTCCTGTTGGTTAAGTTCCTGGGTATTCATATTATAGATTCCCTGGCTTGCTAGAAAACTGTTGTCAAAAGAAATAACATTTTGCCACATTACAGAGCCGTTATCTTGGGCTGTTTTAAAGAGTTTTTTAAGGTGTTCTCGTTGCAACGTATTTAAGCTATCACGGTTTTGAGTGAACAAACCGTCTGACTTAATTGGATTGGTCATGTAGTCGTTATAGCCATCATAATCAACTGCGTTGTACTTATTAAAAGCTGCTGTTCGCATCGCTTCATTACGATCCATGTAGTTGATATAAGTAGAAAAAGTTTTACTTCCACTAGCAATAAATTTACCAACTTGGACGATACCAGGGCGCTTGCTCATTTATCGTCCCCTTCTTTATTGGAGTGTTTTTTTGTCTTGTAATTTTGAATCTGAATTTTTACTTTTTCTTCAGCATCTCGCATAGGCTTCGACATAATATCAAGTTCCTTAATCGGTAATTTTTCATCGATGCCGGCCATGATAATGTATGAATTTACTAGTAACATTAGTGAACGAATATTTTTGTCAATGTAACCAGTTCGGACGCGAGTTACATCTAAAGACGTTTTGATAGCGGCCACTACTTTGCTGCTAATTTCGTTCGTTAGATCACCTTGGTTAGTGAGGGCAGCTTTCATTTTGGAGTGTTCTTCAAAAATTAGTTCTAGGATTTTATACAAAGGCAAATCTGGATATTGTTCTTGATACTTTTGTAGATATGGATAACCAAATTCACCTTCTCGAAAGCCAACTTCTTTTCTAATTATTGTCATTTCGTTTGGCACCTTCCTTCATGGACAACATTATTTGGTTGAATGCGACTGTGTTATTCTCAATAACTGTTAAGGCGTGAGCCAATGTTTCATTTAAATCTGCAACTTCACCAGTTACATTTTTATTTTGAATGTAATTTTCTAACAAATCTCGGACGTATTTTTCTCGTGATACACCTTTGATTTTCGCTAAATCATTGAGCGCGGAAACGGCCTTTTTTGAAAGGTTTCTAATTTTAATTTCCATTTTAAAATCTCCTGTGGTACAAGTTTGAAATTAGAGAGTTGCGTTGAAAACGCAAGCGACAGACCCGAAGTGAAACGAGGATTGTAAGAGCATAAGACAGAACTGCCCCCAAAATGGGGTAACTCGCAGTGCGAGTTGTTCTGATGGTGGGTACAGATTAAGGGGAGCGACTGGGTTATTTGGACTTATGCCCAGTCCAAATAATCAGTCAATCCAGTTCAAAACCCGAAATGACCCAGTTGCAAAACCAGTTACCCAGTCCTAAGAACTGGATTTCCAGTTCCGTAAAATGCTTGTCTACGGCCATAAAAATGATAATTCGCGGGACTACTCTTTAATTTTATCAGCATAATACTGCTTGCTCTTTTCCAAATTTGCTAACGATTTTTTGTACGACCTTACCTTCTTTTGTTGATCAGAAATGAGTCCCTTTGTGTTCTTCATACGAGATTCGGTATTTGATTTGTCACTGTGACTTTGTACCGATAGAGTATGCTCTTGCGATTTTAATTCAGCTCGATATTCACTAATTTTTTTATTAGTCTGCTCTATCTTTTTAACTTTATTGCTAATAGCTTTATCCGTTGATTTAACCATAAATCGAAGATAGTTATTCGTGTAGTTGTCGGTTGACTGAACTGTTAGATTATTTTTTTCTGGTACGTTTATTGAAATTCGTGTTGCACTAACAGGATTAAAAGGCGCTTTTTTATCAGTCTCAGTTTCCAAAGTAACGAATAAATCTTTTAGTTTTGGTTTTACATTTTCAATCCTGACAGCATAATAACTATCGTTAATTTTTTTTAAATGAGTAGGCATCTTTTTTACATTACCGCCACGACTACTTGAGACGTACGCCTGTATCGGATCAGTTGGATCAATCTGATTCGTCTGAACGTAGAATTGCATAGTAACCTCTTTCCTATCAACATCACGATCAACATATGCTAGTTCAAAAGTGTTATTTCCAGCTTTGAACGAAGAAATTGGTGTGATTCCTCCCTTCATCGTCAAGCTCTTTGTTGCAACACCTAATATCATTATTGGAATTAGAATTGCTAGCGAAATCCAAAAGAATCGTCTGTATTTTTTGCCCGCATGGTTCTTAAGATTGATTTCATCGGAAAACAAGTAGGTCACCTCTCTCTCGATTTATTTATTATTGTTGGTGTCTTTTTAACGTTATATTTCTCTGCTAGTTGACCATTTGTTGAGTTGTTTACATTGACTAAAACATAGGATTTATCAAAAACACTCTTTAAATAATAGGCTGGGTATCTTTGCTGACACTTCCTACAATTGTCACGATAAAATACCAACGTGTGAGCTGAAGATATTTTAGCCTTGCTGATGGCGCTACGGTTATTCATAGCTCCAAATATTGTGAGTAGAGCAATCGTAATTGCTATGCAACTCGTGATTGTGCCGGTTAATATGAACCGTTTTAGATTAGACAAATTGATCACCTCCTATCGGATAAATTGCTGGCAAATGAGGAATTAGTTTTGAAGTCATCGATTGAATATGCACCATTTGTATTAAGTACCGTTACCTTCAGTACCATCGGTGAATTAATATCATTATCACCAACTTTTGAAGTTAATGTGTACTCAGTTAATACATCAATATGTTCATCATCAGCTGGAGAAATATACGTCTTTACGTCTGATACTTTGGCCGCATTTTGCCCATTATCGGTATTAGGTGTTGCACTAGCTGGCTTTAATTGCTGTAGTGCTTCACCTGATAACATTGGTTTCATTTTTTCATATCTATGCAGTAAATTGCTGTCTTGGTTGGCATACATAATTGACACAAACTTACTCAATAGATCATTGATTTTGGTTGTGCTTGAAACAACAGTAGAATTTTGACTATCTGTCTTTTCACTTGCTTCCTGATTAACTTTTTCAGCGGAATTCTGAGCTAAATATACTTTTTCCTTTAGTTTATTTCGTTCAGTTTGAAGTGCTGCTACGTTCGCTGTTTCAATTTTTACTTGTGATTGATAGTGAGAAATCAGCATAGCAACACCTCCTCCAATCACACATACGATTACCAGGAAGAAAATGATTAAACCTCGATTTTTTTTAATATCCATTTAGCATTTCCTTTCAATTATAGTTTTGGTCTAACTGCAAAGTCAGGTTCACTACCATCTTTATATGGTCTTATATGACATACGTCACCGGGTTGTGGTTCTTCTATTACCTGGCCGTTACCCATATAGAAAGCGATATGGTGACTTGCCCCATGAGAACCCCAGAAAATCATATCCCCAGGTTGTAGTTGATCCATATCCGGCTTGCCGCCGGCAAACATCATTTCACCCTTTGTTTCTAACGACACAGTATATTGTGGGAATTCTTTGCCCGTCACTTTCATAAGTACGTACCCTACAAAGCCGGAGCAATCCATACCTTGTTCAGGATTTTTACCACCCCAAACGTACGGAACACCTAAATATTTTTGCGCTTCAGCAATGATGGCATTACCAGATTGATCACCGTTTGAACTGGTGCTACAATCTTCATTTGTGTTCATGCCTGTTGATGCCATACCACCTTTTACATCATAATATTGGAGAATGTGTTTGTAGTAATTCTTATCCCCTGGGCCGGCACCGTACGTTGGTAATATTGTCTCGTAAAATTCATTATTCGCCTCAACCGACCATTGGCCACCGTGCGCACTTTTCAACCAGGGACCGAACGCTGGTGCGTTATAAAGCACACTAGTGATATTTACGTCACCCTCATTAGTGGCGCTGGGTTCGTGGCCGGTAATATTTTTAACTGCTGTAATTTGAGAGCTAAAGAACTTTACTCCTTGATCAATACTAGTTGCTGTATCAAGTGTATTCGGAGGTAACCCCAGACTCTCTGAAGCCTGAAAAATATCAGGGTATCGTTCTGCATTCCCACCTGATTCTTGTTGAACATGAGCTAGAATTACACCCATCCAACTTGCCGGTACTGAGTATTTTTTCATCGCTTCAGATATTGGATCTTGAAATCTCAAAACCTGGCTTGAAATCCCCTTTGTAGCGCCTGAATAGTTACAATCCTCGCTACCTTGCTCTGATGATTGAATCCACATGAACGTACAAATTATCGCAACCATAGCTAGCGTTGATAGTGCTGTGAATATACTAAGCCCACTTATAATTTTGATAATTCTGCGCACCCATTTAATCGTTTTCAGTGCTGCTTTTGTCTCACGATCCATCATGCACCTCCGCTAAAGAGACTTAATTCCTTATCGGTCATTTGGAAGTGCATCGTTAAATTGTCAGCACCTGTAATTAAGATGCCATCGCCCTTATCGAATTGAGGAATAGACTGATAGTCTGCCTCATTTAAGTAAGATGAATATACCTTGCGTAAGATACCAGGGTTTTCGGAATCGCCCACGTTTGTTGCGTCATGCTTCAAAACAAATTTATACTGGCAAAGGCCATAAATCTGGGTCAAATTATTAATTGCTTGGATTGTATCTTTATTCGATGCATTTGAGCCACTAGGGTACATGCGTTGGATTGTTTGAGTTGCTAGACCAATCCCACCAAAGAATTTACGGGCTTCAGACATCAATGTTACAAACGTTTCAACAACGAATCCCTTGTCCATATTTAGCAAGTTGTGGCATTCATCAACAGCAATTAGGAAATGTCGCACTTCTTCTAATGTTTTTTCCTTAGTATCATAAGCAGCTTTTTCTCGCCGTCCTAATTGCATTGAATCGTTATAGACCGCAGAAATAGCATTGTACAATTGTAAATCCTGAATATTTTGATCGAATGAATCGATACTTGAAATATCATAACTAACGAAATCAATTTTGTTTAGATCTGGAATTGTAGTCGGGCCATCAAATAGAGACCCATACTGCGTCTTTAAAGGTTTTAAATTCACCTTTATACGGTTATAGCTCTTTTTAAGTTCGTCATCACTTTCCTGTTCGATCATCTCATCAATAAAAACCAAAATTGAGCTAACGGTTGGGTATTCATCAATTGCCAAATCAGTGATTGCTTCAGCGCGATTAAAATAACCGTTGTCCTTATAATATTGATCGCAAAGGTCGGTAAAGACTTTCGAATCATAACTTTTGTCACTGCCGGCCAACAATCTGTAATTAGCTGTTAAGTTGGCCAACTTCGCTCTGTAACTCCCCATAATATCGACTTCATCAGAATCTTTAACTGTGACGATTGGATAAACCTGGAACATGTTAACGATCCCGTCTGTGCCATCAAGAGAAACGTTCTTGCCTCCATAATAATCAACCATTGGCCTAAATTCACCAGACTTATCAAACACTCTCACCAAGTCGCCTCTTATCAGTCGGTCTTGTATGATTTTCTTTAACATGGTAGATTTTCCAGACCCCATGTCTCCAGAGAGAAAGAAATTGTAATAGAAGCGGCCAGTTCCAATATGGAATAAGTCCCAATAAACTAAGCCGCCTGTTCTTGTATAACCGTAGTAAGCACCTCGTGGATCAGAAAGAGACGTTTGGTTGTGCCCATATCCTAATCCAAGTATCGGTGTTGGCATTGGTAAAGCATCACGATTACTACGTAATACTTTTTGATCATTACCAGATAGAAAGATTGAACGGTATTCGTCATCATTTTCATCTAAAAATACTGTGCCCTGGTATCCAGAGTTTCCGATACTGTGCGTTATTTCATTTACTCTTTTCTCAAGTTCCTCTACGTTCGGCCCGTAAACAAATAACCGTAAATGCAAATCACGTATGCTAACACCACGTCTTTTTATATCTTGAGCAAGACCCCGCAGAATTTGCACATCATTGTCTATCGCATCTTTTTCGGTTTCATCATAAGAACGTCGATACCGAATTTTTAACTCACCAATAGAGTTTTTTATCGTATCGCTATAATCTTTTGAGCGATCAACAAAGTGATCTACTACCAGCATTGTATTTGGATATGCAGTTAGTGTGTTGATCCAAAAATCGGTAAATTCGTCCGGTAAATCAAAGATATGAATACACGCCGAAAAGACAGAACCTTGTTGATTAACAAATTCATCTTTTACGCTTAAATTACCTTTTGGTTGAGTATCGTAAATGAAAGCTGTATCACGATCATTCAGTTTCTTTTTCGCCATTTATTAGACCTCCTGGGTTATTTATCAGCTTAAACAAAAGGGCTTTATCCGATACGTTAACCGGATAAAACCCAAAGATTTCTTTATATTTTTCTAATTTTTTAATGTTTGCTTCTAACTCCTGTACAGAGTCACCATAAATCAATTGCCATGAACCTAGTTTTGAATACGTTTGCTCCAAATAGACTAGGATATTAATTTGATCTTCTATCCAACTCAATCGCGTTAGGTCATTTGTCCGTGTCATAAGCCTTCTAAAATACCCCTGTTGCTGCTTGTTTCGTTCAGGAAAGTTCCTGAATATTTCCTTTATTGATCCTTGATACTCACCAAATAATCTGGTTGCTGCATCTTCAATCGCATTGGCTTTTTCAAGCGGCAACTTTTCCAGATCATATTTTTTTATATCAAAGACTTCAGCTAATACATGATGGGAACCATACGATATTTTTAAATATCCCTCTGAAGTAATTCCGTCAACCGGGTAAATATCTGTCACTTTCGCATCAGATAGTTGTTTTCTTTTAAGCTTTTCCGCTTGCTTCGCCTTTTTCTTTTTGGCTTTAGCATCAAAGTCCATTAACGCCACCATCTTTCCTTAGGACGATTAATTGAATGGTAAACTGCCCTTTTTTTTAAGATTACTATTTTTAGCTTTTGATAATTCTTTGTGTTTGGTTCGCCACTCGGACTTACCATTACGTACGCGATTATAGTGACTGCGATCATAAAGAACGGCCAGATATACTGAGAGAATAATAGTAGTCCAACAAGAATGCTAGCACCAAACGCACCACCGACAATAAAAAAATCGGTGATTGATAATTTGTCGTTGTATGCTTGTTTCAAATTGAGTTGCTTTGAATATGGTAGAACTTTCCACATAGTTTATTTTCCTTTCAATAAGTGACTTGTTGTCTGCTGTGCAATGGAGTATGTTCGTTTAGCACTCTCAACAGTTGGAGTTGCTTGAATGCGGCCAACTAAGTTTGAATATGCCCCTAGAGCGGCTTGTGAAGCAGTACCGGTTGTAGCCTGAACTAGTTCCTTTTGAGCACCTTGTTGCACATCTAAGTTCATTATTTGCCGTGCGCTTGTTGCAAGCAATGGAATAGTACCTTGATTTACAGACATTTGTTGTTGAGCCTGTCCGCCAGCAGCTACACCGACATGTCCACCACCATATCCTGGAATTGCACCACCGCTTGAAGCTATGTTCCCGGCGGGCATTGTAGGCTGGCCACCAATAGCTGCATTAATTTCAGGGGCGCTTGTATTTTCACCATCGCTACCAATCGTGCCTACACCAGTATTGCCCATTCCCATAAGCCCACTTTGTTTTAGGGCCGTGCTAGCGATATGACGTTTAGTCATTTCACCGGTAACAGAATTGGGACTGCTAAACCCAGTTAAAGCTGGTTTTGGAGGATTACTATTGATAGTTTTCATGGCCGCAGCAGTAGTTGCTGGTGCGCCCGTGCCGTTACCGAGATTTGGTGCACCATCAGTTCCAATATGAGAAACACCTGAAATACCTGTTTGTTGATCAATCGGAGTGTCATCAGCCCCTGAAGTATCAAACCCGTTCTGAACTCCAAATTGCTGTCCTGTAGTACCAGGGATTTGATTATCACTACCAGCTGTGCGCCCATTTAATTCATTTTCTAAATCAGGCATTTTGCCTTTGGCAATTTCCTCTTTAATACGATCGCCAATAGGTGGCATACTTGGTTTTTTGGTCAACCCACTCATGGCACCTCCGACAGCCGCAGTTGTTTGCATAGCTCCATTGGCTACCTTTCCAGCAGTTGACTTCACTAAGCTTGCAGCAGTTGAAGCGCCACGATGTAATGCATTGGCACCCATTCCAATACCCATTAAAGTACCACCCACAGACGCTACTTCTGATCGAATACCAAATATTTCTCCAATTGCGTTGGGACCCATAACTGCAAACATTGCGCCACCAATTTGCGCAAATAACTTGCCCCATTGGGTTGGTATTAATGAAGAACTAAGGGCAATAAATATCGAATAGAGCGACAGCAACACCGCTTGAAGTACCAACACGGCTGCTGTGTCTCTTATTTTGGTTAATAATTTAACATTTCGATCTGACTTATCAATACCGGTAAGTGCCACGCCCTGCGTAATTAAACCTAAGACGTTCAATTCAAAAATCAGCACGGCCACTTTGACACTCGACAAAGCGTAGACAAAAAACATAGTTAAAATTTGAATCAACATAAACCAAGGGTGCCAGGCATATTGATAATAGTATTTATTCTTAACAAAAACGCCGGTCATTTTATCAACTGTACGCTCACCATTGATTGTTTTTATTTGTTTATCAACAATCGATGCTCCTTTATCGGACAGTCCTTTAGTTTTGCCAAAACCTAATTTTCCAGAGCTAAGTACATCGGTAATTCCGTCAGCGCCAATGTATCTAACATCGTCCATCGTCTTAATTGAATTTTGTGGCTCTTGATCACTCCTCCAGCCATTCTTATCAATTGTCATGAGATCAGTTAGATTACCCTTATAGATTTCAACAACGGGATTGCTTGTTGCTTTAACGGTACTAACAGATGCTGTAACCAGAGCTGATATTTGCGTCATAAAAAAAGATAGTCCTACAAAGAGAACTATCGCTAAAATACCATTATTTACTTTTTCGGCATAGTCAACTTTCTTTTGCTGCATTATCTTATAACCAGCCCAAACAACAGCACATGTCCCTAACGCCCAAAAAACAGGCATATAAGGTTCGATAAATTCCTTAACTCGTGGATCGTCCCAAATATTTAATAGCTTATACATACTGAAAAACACCGTATTCATTCCGCTAAGCAACATTCCTAAACCGTAATTTATCCACCACATTACATAGCGGAAAAAATCGATAAATAAATTGTTAGTTCTTAACAAATTATGGAATTTTTCTAGTACAGCCATTACTTCAGTATCTGACATTTAGCTATCACCCCTTTCTTGCAATGAAAACATATTAACCATCTTTTGAAAGAGGTCGTCTCCATCGTGATTTCGTAGTACATTTTGTAATTCTTCAACAGTTTTACAATCCATCAAATAACTAACAACTGGATCAGAAAATCGTTCCTGGTACCACCGCAAAATCATTGCATTTTGCGTGTCAGTGAAATTCAGAGGAGTGCTATTATCGCTGATTCCATCAATATCTTCCTCGTTAATACTTGTAGAATCCTCGTGGAAAACTGGATCTTTATATTCGTTTTTACTTTGACGCACTTTAGTCGCATCAAAATCCATATCTAAGTCGTCAGCTGGTTCACTAGCCTGATCGACTTCTTCTGTATTTTCGTCATTTGACTTGTCTTCGCCAATAATTAAATCATCTAGATTAGCTTCATCATACCCAGCGCATAATTCATCAGCCACTTCATCTAAAGTTTCATCACTCTTGAAACGACCTTCCAAGTATTCGTAAGCATGAAGCATCTCTGTTCCTTGTCTTATATTTGCAGTAATTGGCCGTGGCTCGATTCGGTTATTATCATTGTCTTCTCGATGCTTTGTCCTTATAAGAATCATCTCACCTTTTGTAAGTTGTCTTAATTCATCTGCGTTGACCAACTGCACACCCTTTTCTGACTCGCCATAGGACTTATCTTGTGACATTGGGTCACCATGACGTGTCCCACTAACTACCGTTGTTTTACCCAGCAAATCAGAGAAAGTCTCAGCATCATCTTTCCCATCACCCATAAGATAGTATTTGTTCCCACAAGCACTAAATAACGCTTCTTGCCCTTTTTCACCATACTTATCTTTCATTTGAGCTAATGACTGAACGACCAGGTGAAATAATAGCCCACGTTCAAGCCCAACGTTCATGTATCGTGTTAGACCGCCAATAGTTGGAATATTGGCAACTTCTTCAAGAATATATCGCACTCGACGTGGTAGCTTTGACTCGCGCGATTCAGTAGCGGCTTTTTCTAAGACGTAGCTACACTGTTCAATAAAGGTAGACATTAACATGTAATTCGAATCATCATAATCGGGTGCAACAATAAATATAGCCACCGGTTTCTCGCCGAAAGCAATGCTTTTTAAGTCAAAATCATTACTTGCTGTTAATTTAGCCACACTTCTTGAAGTAAACGAATTAATTTCAGCCTGAAACCCTGTGTAAATGCTTGAACGTGTAACGTCCTTAGAAAACTTGATTGTAGTAAAGCTGACCTTCGCGGGATTGTTTAGCGGTAAACTATCCATCATTTTGTCGTAGGAAGTTAATCCATTTTCGTCATAATCTGTACAATACTTATTGACGAACAATGACATACTGTAGAGTGTCACTTTTTCAGGAGTAGAATCTCGCATACATTGTTCGCACATAAACATGACCACTGATACAAAAAGTGCGATAGAACTTTTTTCCCATAATGGATCGGCATTAGACTGTTCAACGTGGTACAACGAATATGCGAATGTTCTCGCTGATGTTTCAGCAGCATCAATATCATCTTCCCAATAGGCTGTCTTAATTAACTCCAAAGGATTGTAATGCATTGATTTTCTTGTGTTCACCAAATTCAAAAGTAGTACCTGGTAACCAAACCGTTCTAATTCTTTCCGAGTATTTCTGACCATGTTTCCTTTTATATCGGTTATAATCATGCTATCTTTGACGGTTGCACGCATTACAAGATCAATCGTGGGATAGGTAAATATCTGTGTTTTACCTGACTGTGAACCACTGACCGTAATTGAATTGGTATTCAGCGTATCTATCAGATCAGCTCCATTTTCCATACCATAGTGTGCTGGTAACCATTTAAGCCAAAAATACGGCTTTGTTGGTGTCCAAAAATTTAACTTTGTGTACCGCATTCCTTTCCCATGATACCCACTCACTTGATCCCGTGTCTTCAGATGCAATACTGGAACACCTGATAACCCAGTATATGGCTGATCGTTTAATAAAACACTTGGATATTGGTTCATAGCTTCTTTTACTGAAGTGAACCGTGCCGTGCCTTCAGTATTCAGATTAATATTTTTGTACGCAATTCGCATATAATAAATTTTCTTCGGCACTATTATCAGCCAAATAACCACTGCTAATAGCGGCGCAAATCTTAATAATGATGAATTCGGTACTGTATACATATAACGCCAATCAAATTTGAATACATTAGATGCACTTGGTGCTGCACCAGGTACAGTTGCATTTTGTTTAAACGTTATCCAATATTCTTTTAAGAGTAATAGATAATGGCTGACAAGGAGTGTAATCATCATTATCAACAATAGACTAAATACAGCGATTACTCCTAATACCCAAGGATTGGCCAATAG
>ERZ794966.29-NODE-29-length-30305-cov-10.751769_pt1 | contig 30305 bp, 37 predicted proteins | sample MGYA00375743_ERZ794966 | MGnify/ENA primary metagenome ERZ794966 (study PRJEB30138, sample SAMN05968713) | food fermentation metagenome | isolation source: fermented_meat | host: spontaneous_fermented_meat_time_40_second_replicate;spont... | place: Italy | collected... | reverse complement strand
GGATTTAGACCCCAGCTTGTCCCCTAGGGCTTTAAAAATCGCACCGGCCATGATACAATAGTCAGTAACTTAGATGACTTTCTTTTTGGCGCTCACCGATACCAGTCGGTGGGTGTTTTTTTATGTTCTATTTTATGTCTAAATAATATCTCAACAGTAAGAATAAGTAAAGACGCTTTTTATATAATTCTATAGAACCATGTAATCTATAGTTCTATAGATCTATAGTTCTATAAATCTATAGATATTCATTTCTATAGTTCTATAAATCTATAGTTCTATAGAGCTGCTATATCAGCAATATTCGCTATTTGTTATATCTATAGAACTATAGATCTATAGTTCTATAGATATTCATTTCTATAGTTCTATAGATTTGAATAAGATTTTCTATAGAATTTTATTTTTTTGTGCTATAATTTTTCCCAAAAGGATGTGTCTATGTTGACCACAACTATTACAACTGGGAATTTTAAAGGCGGAGTTGGAAAAACAACCAATGCCGTTATGATTGCTTACACCTTATCCAACAGAGGGAAAAAATCCTTAATAGTAGATCTTGATCCACAAGCTAATGCTACAGACTTGCTGTTTACAACAATGAGCCAAGTGTATGAAACTAAACCTGATTTTAGCGAAACGCTTGAAGTTGCTTTAAAAAAAGGTAGTTTAGAAAATGCAATTGTTCATGTAAATGATAACTTAGATTTACTTCCTTCGGATGATGATTTACAGAACTATGATAAATTTCTGAGCTCTTCGTTTCCTGATGACTACACACAAGATCATTATTTCTCTAAACTATTATCAAAAATTTCAAGTAAATATGATTTTGTAATATTAGACGTTCCCCCACAATTAAACAAATTTACTGATTCCGCTTTGGTTGCAAGTGATTACGTTATTGTTATTTTGCAAACCCAAGAGCGCTCATTGCGAGGGGCAGAAACATACGTTAAGCACTTATTGCAAATCAAAGACGATTACTCTCTCGACATTGATTTGTTAGGCGTTTTACCTGTCTTACAACAAAACGGAAATGATTTAGATTTAGACGTTATCGAAGATGCAACTACAAGCTTCGGCCATGCAAACATGTTTAAGCAAAAGGTGCGTCAGATGGCTAGATTAAAACGATTTGATCGCACTGGTATAACAAATAATGCTAGCCATGACATAAACGACAGAAGGGTTCACCATCTTTATGATTTGGTTGTAGATGAATTATTAGAACGTTTAAAATTGATTAGAGGTTAAAAAATGACTGCTAACGATAAAATGGGATTAGGTGCTTTTGGAGAAACTAGAAAGAATAAAACCACACGACCTCAGAAAATTGAGCCACAAAAATTTGAAGAACAACACAGAAGCATGCCAAATGACCAAGTACTAATTAAGCCAAAACGTAGATTGGCAGCAAAAGATACTCCAAAGTCTGTCCAGGCACAATTAGACACTCATATGGCCATAAAGCAAATAGCTACCATTGAAAATAAGCGAAACTATGAGGTTCTCAACGAAATCGTTGAAAGCTATGTTCAAAATATGCCGAACCAAAGTAAAAAATTGGTAATAGATAGTGTTAGAGCTGTTCAACAAAATATGCACGATTTTTAAATATCTATAGATCTATAGTTCTATAGAACGATCATCTTGTAGAACTACCAGATTAACGAACGGCGCTGCGCTCTCAGACGACATGTTCACCTTTTAGACGTATACTTGTCCGTTTAAATGAAGCAGAATGCACTCAAAAAAGCCACCCACCTCGTGATGAGATGAGTGGCTTTTGGGTTGTGTCAACCTTGAAGGATTAACTTAATCCTAATACTATTTATTTTTAAGTTCACGTACATCGTCTTCAACATTGTCTAAGCGTTCGTTGATAACTTTATGCTCGCTTCTGCTAGTGATGAAATCTTCACGCAGCGTATTTTGCGAATCAAACAGACGCTCAATTCGCTGGCTGCTATCCTTCATACTTTGAGCAATGTCTTGTAGCCTATCCGTGAAAGGCTTCATGACAACCATCAAAGCCGCATAGATACCTGCAACTACAGCCAAAGCCAAGGTGATTAATTCAATCCAACGATCAAAGGTCATTACTTACCACCCGACTTTCTGACCAACTTTACATAGTCCTTATTAGCTGAGATGTACCCAACATCAGTCTTAATCCGGTACACTCTGCCATACTTGACAGCCTTACCGTAGATTGTACTGCCCTTGGAGAAGTGAACACGGCGCTTATTAGCCTTGTCTAGGGCTGGCTTACCATACACGTTAACCTTACTGGTAATCACTTCATACAAGCCATTATCAGCCCAGTATGAGGCTTTCTTAGCAGCCTTTTTAGATGTTTTCTTACCTGAAAGTTTACCGTCGAAGTCATAACTGCAATCTACGCCGTGCCAGTTGTCAGTATATTGCCAAGCGTTGGCCTTAGCTACCCCCGGTTGACTGACACCATAAGCCGCCACCCAGATTGCCTTATTTACCAGTTGGGAACGATTAATTCGGCCAGCATTGAACCAGCTACCTGAGCCGTACGTAATCACATTCTTGTAACCGTGACTAATCAGGTACCGAAGGAATACATTAACCTGACTGGTTGTCTTCCATGGTAATCCCGGTGCCTCAACATCTATGGCAAGTACCGTGGACTTATCTAATCCCATCTTCTTCACCCAACCCAGAAAGTATTGAGCTTCAGCCGTTCCTCGTCCGTGAAAGAAATGGTAAACCCCAATGGTATCAAATACTTTGAAGCCATTGAAAATCTGGCTACCAGCCTTGGGACTGAGATAACCCGTACCTTCGGTTAACTTGACCATAATACCTTTTGCTCCCCACTTCTTGAGCCGCTTCATGTAAGCCAAGGAATCGGCCTGGTAAGAAGACAGGTCAACAATTTTCTTAGTCATTGTCGTCAGTCCCTTCTGATGGGGTAATGACCTCCGTTGGTGCTGGTACAGAGATTGGGGCATGATTATCCCCACCGGCCACCTTGTAAGCTTGGTAGGCCTTTTCAACCAGTCCAGAGATAGTTTGAACATCTAAGTCAAAGCCATTTTCCGTCAATTGAGAGTTAACGAAGCGGATTGCTTCCTTCTTCCGGTCAGCCAGGGATAATCCAGCCATGACTGCCATTTCCGGAACAATCGTGTTAGCCAAGTTTAATCCCACTTCTAAGCCTTGCTTAACATGAGCATTCTTTTCAGTCTGTACCTTGTGAGTCAAAACTGGCTTCAATAACTTGTAAACAGCGGGAATTAACACCATTAAGAATGCGAATACTCCCACATTATTGAGCCAATTGAACACATCTGTAATTTCTTTGAACATTTTTTATCCTCCAATTTTGGACAAATTAAAAGCACTGACTAACTAGCTGGTTGAGTGCTAGTGAGCGGTGCTTGTGGTTGTTGCTTCAGTTGTTGGTGCTACATATGCTTCGCCGGTGATAGCCTTGTAATCGTCAGCAGTAATCCCATCTGGTAATCCAACGACTGTTGCTAACTTTTCCTTGGCAATTGTCTTCCAGTCTTGATATGCCCACGTGTAAATTTGAACCATATTATTTCGTCCCCTTTGCTGATTGACTAAGTGCAAGTTCTGTAATTGACTTCTGTAACTGGTTAATACTCGTTGCTGATACCGTTTGCTGTTGTGCTAAGGTAGTGGCTGAGTTAACCGCCTCCTGGCTAGTCTTCAACACATCGGCATACTTGGTATTCAACTCATCAAGTGATAATTCTGGCAAGTTACCCGGATTGAGTACCACCTTTTTATCAGTGTCGTACCGGAACTTGTCAGAATGTTGAGCAAACTGAGTAATCCATGAATCAAGAATGAACACCTTGGTAAACCCGTCTGCTTCAGTATTTTGGAAAGCCGTGATGAAGCCATCTGTATCAAATTTGATATAAATAAACATGTAATCGTCCTTTCTTTTTATACTAATTCGTCATAAGTGACAAAGGCAACGTCCTTATATGCTGTAATAGTTGCGAACCCATTTACAGTAAGAAACGTTAAATTTGTTGAACTTTTATCAGAATAGTCAAAACCCAAATTGTTGGTATTGCTATTATATCCATAATATGGCACGGATGAAGTTAATATTGACTTAATAATGCTGCCAAGTTTAATGGTGACTTGAATGCCAGTATCAGTAGTATCAGTCAGCACTATGGTCCCAGATAAATATAGCTTGTGAGTACTATCATCTATCTTATACAAAATGCTAGTATATGGGGCTAAAGTATATCCACTAGCAGGAGTGATATATTTATTATCTAGCTGATACCAAGCACTTGCTTCAATGCTTTTTAAGTCAGCCGCGGTTGCGACATCGACACCTCCTGATTTTAATCCGGCCGTGAAGTTTGTGGCTTTAGTAGAGTCAACCATGTTTGCAGTAGCCGCACTAACGGCGGTTGTAACATCAGACTTGGTTGCCACGTCAATTCCAGACTTTTGAAGTTTTCCTGTAAAATTGGCATCCTTAGTCGTATCTGCAAGTGTTGGGGAAACCTTCGGTACTCCATCCTTAGTGATGTACGGATTGCCAGTTTTCTTATCAATTGGCGCGGTATCAAAGGTGTTTTTACCCGTAAACTCTTGGTCTGAAACCGTTCGTGCTACGTCAGATGGTAAACTGTTTACGAGAAGTAACGGATTATTTCTAACAGTTGGAACAGTATCAAAGTTGTTAGCACCGGATAGGTGGGCAACTTTACTGTCATCAGCAGGTGTAAAAATATTCCCATTAACAGCAATACTTCCATCATGATTATCAAGGACTCGATTAGTGATGTCTTGCGGTGCTGGACTCCATGGAACATAAACAGATGACTTTCTAACTTGGACTTCTGTGAAATATAAATCGCTACGTGTTCCATCTGTTTTTGAACCATTATGGTCAATCCGCAGATAAGCTTCGTCGATGGCACCACTGTTAAAAGTAGCTCTAATATGTTGAAAACCTGTTGGACCAAAAACCCTTGGATAAATTAAATAATTTACGACTGTGAAATCATCAGTTTCAGTTTTCTTTCGTCCTAGTAGATATACTTGCATATTACTCATGGTATCCCAGGCTTCAGCCAACATATCAAATGTATATGTTGTGTTTCGCTCAATCTGAAATCTTTCTGAGCGCGCTAATATTGATTTATTGGTGAGGTTGTTAATTTGAAAAACTTTATCAGTTCCCCCGTGATATTGTGGTACAGCGGTAACGCAGAAGGAGTGCCCATGGCCATTGAATATATTCCAATGTTCTACTCCTGTAGGATAGCCAGAATTACGAACTAAATTTTCACCTGCTGTTTCAATACCTTTAACTTCACTAATATCGGCGGGTGTTACGTTTGAACCGTTAACCGCAATTGAACCATTTTTGTTATCAGCAACTTTTGTACTCAATCCATTGTTTAGGTCTGTAACAGTAACGTATTTGCTTAAATCTGGGCTTACGTTTCCGCAATTTTTCCATGCTCCATTAACCCAAACATACAAATCTGTACCAACAAAATAACAGTAACCTTCTTGAGTTCCAGCTTTTGGAAGTTGTGAAGCCTCCTTGACTGTACCTTTAACAACTAACCCAGCACCAACAGGACCAATTTGTCCAGGATCACCTTTATCACCAGGATCACCTTTATCACCTTTTGGACCTCTATCGCCTTTTTGTGAAACAAGGTAAAAGTCTTTTGTTGTGTCATCAGTATAGTTTAAAGTAGCTTTCATCCACAAATAGGGATTTTTAGTCGTTGTAGCAACGATGTTATTTGACCAAGTTCCTGTTGGGGCAGTAGTTGCACTACTTGAAATTTGATATTGAATTGTAGTTGAAGAAACACCTGTGCCAGTATTTCCTTTAATACCCTGAGGCCCTTGTAATGGTCCGCAATCTTTCCACGCGTTATTCGTCCAGATATACAGTTCTTCACCAACTAAATAACCATCACCTTCACTAGCCTTTGCTGGAAGATGGGAAGTAGTGTCAACCTTACCTTTAATCTCTAGTCCTTGTCCGGTATCACCTTTTGGCCCTTTAAAGGTGGAAACTTGCTTAGTTAAGTCAGTCTTAAGCTGGTCGAATTCATGTTGAAACTCATCCAAACTCATAACCGGAATAACATCACCAGAATCACTCATCACATTTTCAGTAATGGTGAATCCTTGTGGGTCATCGCTCGGAAAAATAGCGTTGTACGTAGTGGTAGCAGTAGTGGTAACACTGGTTGAACCGTCATCAGTTAATCCCTCTTGGCTACCGGGGGTAATCAGACTGGATAAGGTCACCCAAACTTCGATTGTGTAATCATCGGGTACTAAGGCGTTCATAACCTCAGCATCAACCGGCATGGTAATCAATCCAGCTAATGGTTGCTTAATTGTAGCCATATCAATTGACTTATCGAACACATAACCGGTGTCGTTGGCAACCTTTACATCAATTGCTGTAGCATTAGTTAGGTCGAATGCTGAGCCGTCTTGGGTAATCGCCAAGTTAAAACTGGCTGTAGTATCGAGGTATTTAACCTCGTTGTTGCCATCGGTGAAGTACAGTTCTTTACTCAATTGCACCGCCTCCTAGGGCATTCGTGGCTTCAGTTTTCAACCGAGTTAGTAACAATTGCTTGAAACCAGCCCATGAATCAGTACCTTTTGCCGCTTGCTGGGCTTTTGTCGTATCTGCTTGAGACGCATCAAATTCACCATAAATTATATGTTGCGTTTTTGTAAAAGTGTAAGTGTATTTAATATGGGTTGATCCATCTGTATTTAAACTTGTAAATAAACTATTTAGCATCATTAACCATCCTTTCAAGTTGGGTAACACGTTGAGACAACTGGTCGTTCCTCTTAGACAATTCTTGCAGTGCGGCCATAGTCATTGAAAGTGCATTAGATTCATTTAATCCTGTTTCGTCTCCCACTTGAGTAATCAAATCATTGGGAATACTATATTGCTTATTGTCAAGTTTATTGACGTCATCAATAATTGGACCAATATGAATTTTACTATTATCATCATCTTTATATTGCCACTGCTTTATATCAGTAGAATTAACTTTTGCTAACGCAGCAGCTGTTGAAATGTCTGATATACTACGTTTACTTGAAAGTGTACTTTTAAGGGTGTGCCCATGTGATATGATATCCCCGGCATGAATGGCGATAGTGTTATCAGATTTATTGTGAAAATAGATGTCACTGCCTGAAGTTGGGGATATACTACAATCGTTTTGGTAGCCCTCATTTCGGCCACCAGCTTTAATCCCATCTAATGAGTTGAGTTCTCCACCGACGAATACCCCGCCATCAGAATTAAGGTGGGTTTGTTTGATATCGTTCCATGAGGTACCAATAATTATTCCAGACGAAGTAATATCAACACGTCCAAATAATCCAGACCCTGGGTCAAGTTGGTAGGTTTCTCTAACTTTAATATCATTTGGCCCAATATAAGTTGCATCATAGTGCCCATTGTTATTGTTTTGGGCATTCATGTGCATTAAGCCATGATTAAAATTAACACCCATGCCTTGTGACACCTTGCCACTCCAAGTTCGAGGATTATGACCGGCATCACCATCAAGTTCTCCTGTAGTTCCATCACCTGAATCTGATCCAACATCAAGCGTTAGATTTTTGGCAAAAACCTCAACAGAATTTAGCGTACCGGAATTAACAGTACCTAAATTTGCTGTTAAAGCAGACAACTGTTTAACAGATAATGCCTGCTGGTCCCACCTTTTACTTTGCCAAGTCGTCCCATCATATATATACATTCCCGTGGCGGTACCAGTATAACCCGATGAATCCGTCACTATCCAAAGGTCTCCTTTTTGATGGTTGTTGGTATCTCCTACTTGACTAGGTTGGTATATTGACTGAGTAATTTTGCCATTAATCATGGAATCAAATTTTCCTGATACTTTTTTCAAATTGTCACTTGCATTAGCTTTAGCTTCTTGGGCTAACTTAGTTGCTTCGTTAATATCAATGGAACCCGTTGCAATAATCATTTCTCAACCACCTCCTTAAACGTTGAACCATCATCAATATTAAAATCAGAATCGTCATCACTGGCACTATCTGAATCGTCAGTATCGTCAGGGATTACCACTGGTTCTTCTACCTCGGTGTTTTCACCCTCATCTTCAGCGGGGTAAGTGACGGCCAAGTCCTTGCTATCATCGCGGATACCGATTGGAATTGACCATAAGCCAGAGTGACTAATCATGACGTTATGAGCCGCGTCTCGGTACTCACTGACGTTGAAGCCAATCATTAGCTGGTCATGAGCTAAGTCCGGGTATATCCCTTCTGGCTCAAAGTGACCACCATACTCAATCGGTACAGTCAGCTGAATATCCTGTGAGGGCTCAATCTGGTAATTAAAAATGACTGACTGGGTAATGAGATTGATACACATTACTAGTCGGTCATCCTTATTATTGACGTCCCCAGCGGTAAAGAAGGCGTATGGATATGCAATTGAGTTAGCTTGAATGGTATTATACTTTCCATTGTTAGTTACACCCGAGGGTACCGGATTCCAGCCGAAGTCCTGCAACTTGAATCGGATAATTGGGAGATACTTGCCAGCTTTCAAATCCGAGATATTACATACTTCTACGGTCCCATCCATCTGACTACCAATCCATAAGCCATTGGTTAAATCAACGTTAGGCCGGACATATGTTTCCATCTCACACCATTTTGTAACCATACTGGAATCGCTATTAATCACTGCATGAGGCGTGTATGGGAAGGTTGCCAGCCAATTTTTACCACCACTTAAATCCTTAATCTGGGAATAAATCAGATTGTGGGCTTCATCGTATCCAAAGGAAGAACCATGTTGACCGCCTTGAACAATCATGGAATCAATTAGTACCCCCTTAGCACTCCAATGAAGGTATTGGCAATCGCTTAGATTGGACTGATTTTGTTTTCCCTTGTACGCATAGCTGGCCAGTACCTCACCATTGCTCATAACGTACGAGAATTGAAGTGCTCCAACGTGATTATTGCCAAACTCATCAGGGTTACCGTCAGTAGTCTCCCACAACTTATTGAAGGTACCGTCAGCATTAGTACCAGTATCTATCCACATTTCAGACTCGTCCTTAACGAAGGCGTCATCAATTGATACCACTAAGCTACCGACAAATGGTGGGGTAATAGTGACCTCATAGCCATCCTTAGCATGTTCTGATTCCCAAGTTAGCTCATGGGTACCATTTTGTTGAATGTACTCCCAGTTGAACGCTGAGGCTGATAGGAATGACGTAACATTTTCACCTTCAATGAACAATCTGGCAATGACTCGCTTAGAAGTATCAGTATTCGTCCATGATTGACCCAGCGGGGTAATTAGGCTGATACTAGCAGCATTTTGGTTCTTCTTAGCATCTTCAAACAGCTTTTTAACATGGTCATTCCACCGCTGTTCCATATTCTTGATGAAATTGGGAGTAACAACTGTAACCGTTGAAAATTCCCCGATGACTACCTTGTTTTGAGTTGGATCACTCTCACTAGTCGTCCGTTGAATAACTCTTGCTTGAAGGGTTAATACTGGGGACATTGTCAGGTCGATTGCCTTAATGGTATCGCCTAGTTGTGCATCAAAATCTGACGTTACATCTACGGAATAATTAACCCGTGGGTGGTTATACAGTCTGAGTGTCTTCAATCCCAGTGATAGTAAGGCATTTGGTTCACTGACAGTCGAACTGGTAATACTTCCTTCTAACCAAGTGTTGGCATCGTTGTTATACAGGGAGTTAGCAGAGGCATCAGTGACAAAGTTACGACCACCATTACCTTTAGCGGTACTGATTGAAGCTCCACCGGAACCATAGACGTACAGTTTGGTAATCAAGGTAGTATCAACTGTTTCCCGTTTAATGGACAGCATGTTGTCACCATAAGTGATACGTCTACCAGTATTCTGTCCCCGTTGGTCGGATAATTCCAAAATGGTATCAACCACAATTCCAGAACTGTCTAACTTAACGTATCCATCGGCTTCACAATCGTAAGTGGTCAGGATTGTTTGTAGCAAAGTCTGAGATGAACTCTCCCCATCAATGGAAAAGTCTGAAAGTAGCCCTGATGTTGCATTATCAACCAGTGTTATCCCAGTACCCGCAATTATCCAGTGCATAGCGGCTGGTAGGGTACACTCTTTAATCTCTTTCTTGGTGGGAATTGTCTTCCCCAGTCGCCAGATTAAGAGGTTAATGGCATCGGCTGAGATAAGGTTAGTTCCAGAGGTATTGTCCATGGTCTCATCAACGGTATATATCCGGTACACCCGCCATCGGTCATTCGCTTGGTCATAAGCCGCTAAGTGATTACCTACTTTCAGGTACTGAGCCGCTGGACTATCTGCTACCATGGTGAGACCGGTAAAGGTATCATTCCAACTCTTAGAATTAGCGTTTGGGTCAGAGGTATTAGCTAGACTGGCTTCTGTAATGCTGTCGTTTGAAGAATTATCATCGGCCAATTGTTGCTGAATAGTTTCACCCCAGAATATATTTGTATCGGTTGTCGTGTCTAAGGTGGCGACTCGTTTGAGATTTTTATCAAGAATGACGTACACACGTCTTAACTCCTTTCTATTTGATGGCTGGCTTGTACTCCAACGTTATATCTGCATTGGCTGGGTCAGGCGTGAAGTGCATCTCTTGGCTAACATCGCCTTCAATTGAAGGGAAAGTCGATAGCCATGACACATACTTATCAACATTTCTACCAGCAACCGTTACTGTGTTATCAGCGGAATCTATGATAATTTCTTCACCAGCATGAGCAATTACATGGGGAATATCATCGGGGTCATCGCTACCGTCAGAGGTGTATATTTTGAGGTCAGTTAAAGTCTCAAAGTCAGAATAATATCCAACCTTGGGACTCACTAAGTCTTCCTTGATATCATGCTTCATAAAGGTTGCGGCAACATTAGCCAAAGCAAATCCAAACTTGCCCGACTTATCTAATTTCTCCGTGTGAATGTGAACTTTACCCCCAGTGTTAACCGAGTATGCTACCCCAGTATTAGGATTGAACTCGTTAATCTCAGCAACCCAGTTGTCATACACCTTGCCACCGATGGTCTTCTTTTGGCGTTCCAAGGAGAACTCGCCAAAGAAATTAGAATAAGCATCCTTGTTCATATACGTGGTCTCCATGACATAAGTTTTGATGGTTTTGGACTTAGTCCTAACCTTTGGCTTAGACACCTTGGTAGATTTATGCTTACCACCGGATTTCTTCTTGGTAACCTTCTTAGTTGCCTTTTTCCTTCTCTTCTTTTTCTTTTTCTTCTTAGTGGCGGCCTTGAATGCTTCCCGCTGAATGGTGGCTTTGTACATTCTGGCTGATTTAGCTTTGTGCTTAGCTTTGGACTTAATCTTAACCTTAACGGTCTTGGTTAAATGGACCTTTATATCATGATGATTTTGTCCATTAAACTTACGGCCACCCTCGTTGTACAAAAGGGTGAGGTACTTGCCCCTATCCTTAGTAGCATTAAAAGAACTCCCTAGTTGAATGTAACCACGGGGGTACCGGCCTTGTGCATAATCATCAATACCCATTCGTCCACATACATTGCCATTAGCATCCAACAGATAACCTTCAACCTTACCCATGGCCCGTTCATTTTTCATCCGCTTAATGTGGTGGAACCGCATGGACACTTTCCAATAATTGCTAATCTTGGGAATACCTTGATGAATAATAACTGGGCCGTAGAAGTCTTTGTGCTTGCCAGTTGTACCCCAGTTGTAATGGCCCTTTGAATCCTTGGCGACCATTAATGACGAGGCTGTAGCCGTTGCTTTACCATCATTTTCCCCGCGATATACTTTGATTTCTTGGGTATTGGTACCAGCTTGAAACCATGTACTCATTGAGTTACAAGGGTCATGTACCTGCAATTCTTGATGAGGCGTTAAGCTAGTGACATGGCCGTTAGCATCAGTAACCGTTGAACCATCATCAACATGGTAACCAACCGCTACATATTGATCTCCCAAGGTGTAACCAAAATAGTACAAGTCAGTCTTGGGAATGATGTGAATAACTGGTTGAACAGCAGTGTTACCGGCTGGGCTGATAACCTGATCATTACTGGTAATCTTAATATCACGTTGAGGCAAGAACCCCCGTGGGTCAGCCAGCATGAAGGTTAGTGTAGTGGTACAGTCCTGAACCCCTTCATTGAGAAAAGTGGGGGTAGGAATGGCGGTAAAGTGGCCGTAATAGACTACCTCAGGCTGGTCATTGAACCTTAATGGGTACTGAGTATCAGCGTCATCGTTGGTATTAATGAGGGCCCTAGATAGATTGTTCAGTATCCGGTTGTAATCGTCCCTATCAGTGGGGTACATCGTAATCGGAATATCTATCTGTTTTTCTCCATACGAATTGCCTAAAAAAACGCCCCCATATCTACCGGGAACGTCTTGGAAGGATTCGGTTATCGTTGGGGCAATTGGCTTGGAGACATGGTTGACCAATACTTCCAAATCCTTGTCGGAATTGAAACCACCGGTACCATTCTCATCAAAGGCATAATCAAAAGTGTTAACATCATTGAATGCCATTTACATATCCCCTTCCTAGATTTTTACTTAAACTCTTTTTTGTTTTTACTTGGTTATAGCCACTGTAAATATCATTAGCAGATACAACAGCTGGCGTTGGATTCTGCTGACCAGAGATTAATTCAGCCATCAATCCGATAATCTCTTTACCTTGCTTAATCAATTCAGATAAGTCGGCTGATTGAGCGGATTGGGTAGTGGATTGTTTTGGCTTATCCGTCTTAGCAAATTCCTTCATCGTGGTATCCATAATCTGGTATGCTCTAGCACGTTTGGTAATATCCCATGGAACGATTGACTCAGTCTTGTTACCTTCTGAGATATGTGCTAACTTTTCAAACCGACTGATTCCACCATTGGCATATCTACGGTGACCACTAGGTCCCCAACCACCGGTATGAACATCACTCCTCCAGTTGCTGTCATTAAACATTGCTAGTAACTGATCGTAAGCTGAGAGAATATTCTTGTGTCCTTTAACAGCATAAGAACTGAAAGTGCTTGGAACAAATTGAAGTAATCCTTGGGCTGGGTGTCCACTAGCTGAATTACTATCATGAACTTTTTGAAGAACTTTGGCATTACCACCAGATTCGTGCATAATAACACTTTTGATTGTAGCTAATTCTCCAGCACTGAGGTTGACGTGCATAGCTTTAGCGGCCTTCTTAATCATGGAAGCACCACCATAACTAGCTCCACCGGAACCTCCAATAGCGTTAAACATGTTGGCTAGCTTATCCATAAACTTAAAGAATCCTGAACCGACTTGGGACTTAATGCCCTTGATGTTACCAGATTGCTTACTAGACTTAGGAGAACCATCAGATTTACCGTGCATCTTAGTTACGTCATACCAGCCTTTGGTTGAGGAACCGCCGTGGTCCCAGAGAGAACCATGAGACACACCAATATGGACGTGTGAGCCACTACCAGCACCGTTTAAACGGCCAAGAGTAGCAATCCTTTGTCCAGTCTTGATAACATCTCCTGTACCAACTTTAACGTTGTTCATTCCACCGAATTCTTGATAAATTTCTTGCCAACCGTCATTGGAAGCAACCGTAATAACATCGCCCAATTGACTATAAGGCCAGCCATGTAATGGACGTCCAACGTGAGTAACCGTCCCACCATGTACCGCTCTAATAGCTGAACCAAGGGGACCGGAGAAGTCAACACCATCATGACTACCAAAACTACGAGAAGCCCCAAAACCATTGGTCTCAGATAACCCCGGATTGTGCCGCCAGTTACCACCAGCAGAACCTCCATCTAAGTCAACCATGGACCAGAGGGAACTCCACCAGCTACCAGCTTGTTTCTTAACATTGTTGAACATACCTTTGGTGATATCCTTAACAACGCCAGCACCGGTCTTAGTATAATTGAACATTGAATCCAGGCTCTTAATCGGGTGGGCAATAATCTTTTCAGCAGTGGTAAAGAACTTCTTCAATCCGTTTGCTTTCTTAACTAACCAACCAGAGACATCTCCGATACCTGAGCCGATACCACTCATCAGACTTCCGAACCAGTTACTACTACCCTTGGCAAAGTGGGTAATCCCTTGCATACCCATGAATAGCTTGGTCTCAGAGGCATTCAGAACCTCTGTACCGGCTGGTAGCATGGCTTGGGTATTTCTACCTTGGACGATTCCAGATTGCCCGTTAGGTAGGAATACAGCCTCTTTATTACCTGTCTCAGGACTATCATTGCCATCGTTAAGTACCGCCATGGTAGGCTTAGTGATTGCCTTACGTTGGTTGCTGAATAACCCGGTACCAGTGGCTAAATGAACCTTAGAAATGGTTCCAATGGCTTTCTTCTTGCCACCAAAGGCATGAATAACCGAATCAATGCCACCGATACCAGTATTCAAAATACTTATAACATCGTTAATACCATTTTTGGCAATGGATTTAATGTTCTTCCAAATGCCTTTAAAAGTATCACTAATGCTGTTCCAGATACCATTCCAGACCTTCTTAATTCTATCTAAAACATTGGTAATGGTTTTTAACAGCTTTTTAATCCACTTAGATACAGTCTTGTAAGCAGAGATAACTGGGTTGACCGTGTACTTCTTAATGAGCAACCAAGCGTCATGAGTTAAGCCCTTTAAGGTATTCCAGGTCTTGGTAATGCCTTTAGCAATATTCTTAATAATGTACTTCTTAATAATCTTCCAGATATACTCAACCGGATTGACGATATACTTTTTAACTAAAAGCCAAGCTCTGTGAGTTAAGGATTTAATAGTTTTCCAAGCTTTGCTAATCGTCTTAGTCACTAGTTTGCCAATATACTTAGTAACAGCTTTGTGTACCTTGGCTACTGGTCTAATTACATACTTGTAAGCCAAGTTCCAAGCTTTCTTGGTCGTCGAGGTAATCCCTTTCCAGATACTTGATACTGCTTTAGCAACCGCTTTGAACCCTTTCGATACCCCAGATTTAATTGCATTAACAACTGACATTACCGGCTTCTTAATCTTTTGCCAAGTCTTGATGGCAATACCTACTTCTAATGCAAGCGGAGCAATCAGGATTATCTCAAGTACCTTACCAAAGCCCTTAAATATCCCTTTAACGCCATTAATAAATGACTTGAATACATTGGAGACAGGTTTGAAAGCCTTCTTAGCTGAGCTGGTCATCTTACCAATTGAATGACTAATCGCTTGTTCCCAACCAAGTTTTCCCGTAAAGAACTTGCCAATTCCCTTCATGACATTTTTAACCGTCTTGCCAAAAGAAGATAAAGCTTTCTCAGCCGACTTAAAAGCTCCCTTGGCCCATTTGCCAATTGCAGAGGCAACACCATTAACGGCATCTCGGAACGGCTTAATATGTTTATAAGCTTCATAGAAGGCCACTCCCAGTGCTACGATTGCTGCCACTGCAAGCACAATTGGGTTGGTCAGGAAGGCACTGTTCAACGCTTTCTGAACTATGGTGAAATTCTTAATAACATCAATTGCCTCAGTAGTCGCAGCGATAAATCGAGCGATCTTTGATACGGCTAGCACTGAACCTAAAGCAATTCCGAAGGCGGCAATAGTTTTCGTATGCTTTGAGGTGAACTCGATAATCTTAAGAAGCCCACTGGCGAGTTTAGCTACGCCACCAATTAACCAAGTGAGCCCCTTTTGAGTATCCTTGTTGTTGAAAGCCTTAGTCATATCTTGAGTCGCTCTAGTAATAACAGGCAATAACTTGGTACCCATCATAATCTCTAACTGTTGGCCAGCCATTTTGAATCGCTCTACGTTCATCTTGGCGTTATCTGAGTTTCGTTTAGCTAATGTCTCAACGTATTTTCCTTTTTCTCCAGCTTTGGTAACATCATCGGTTAACTTTTTTAGTGACCCATCGTACTTAGCTAACGTTTGAGCCGCCTGCATACCGGTTTGGCCGAAAATTCGTTTAAAGACATCTGCTTTATCAGCACCGCCAAGCTTCTTGGTATGATCTTCGATAATTTTGAAGATTGCTGGCAGAGACTTGAAGTTACCTTTGGCATCTTGGAAAATTTTGGTAGACTTAATGCCAATCTCTTTTAAGGCACCCATGGCCGCGTTCGTTGGTGAAGCCAGGCTAGTAATTGTCTTACGTAGACCAGTACCTGCCTTATCCGCTTCCATACCATGGTTAGACAACTCGCCTAAGGCGGCGGAAGTTTGTTCAATTGAAAATCCGGCATTTTTAGCCGTGTCCCCAACGTATTCCATACCTTTACCTAAGCTATGAAAGTCAGTAGCGGTAACGTCTGAAGCATACGCCAGGTCATTAACAACCCGTTTTGTATTCTTCATCATTTTAGCCGTGTTATTGGTCTTCATACCAAAGGCTTCGATAGCTTGTGAGGATACCTTGATGACATCTTTGAAGTCGTCTCCGGAAGCCACAGAAGCTTGTAATTCTGACTTCATAACGTCGATAGCTTCGGCACCAGTATGACCACGCTTAATTAAGTCTTGGTACTGTTCAGCGATTTCTTGCTGTGCTACCCCATACTTAACGGAGTATTTAGCACCATCTCGTTGCATCTTAGAGACTTGGGAAATAGCCTGACGTGCTTTCTCACCAGAAGTAACTAACAAATTTTGATTGACCTGGTACACCTTGTTTAAATTTGTGGCCTTTTTGGCACCAGCAATCGTCGCAGCACCCAAACTAGTCAAACCGGCTGCTGCCGTAATTGCAGCGCCTTTAAATGCTTGACCAATATTCGCAATCCTGTGTCTAGCTTTGGCCGCCCCATCTGACATCTTAGCCATACTACTACTCATGGTGCCATACTTACCGGCTAATCGGCCAATCTCATTTTTCTGTTTAGCCATTGAGGCAGTTGTTTGATTAACCCGAACAAGTTGCTTATTGTAGGCTTCGCTGGCCCCACCAGAACTAGTCTTAAGCTTGGCTAACTCAGTTTGCTGGATTTTCAACTGATCCGAAAGGTTACGGTAGGACTCCCGCAATCCATTAAGCTTAGCCCTACCAGCTTGAGCTTTATTTCCTTGATTCTCTAAAGCTTCTACATAAGACTTGGAGACTGACGTGATTGACTTGTACCGTTCTTGCAAGTCAGCCAAGCCAGATTGATAATAGTCTACTGATTTTTTGGCTCGGCCTTGTTGGGCAGTTAAGGACGCCATCTTATTCTCAGCATTAGCTAAATCCTTAGAAAGCCGAGCATAGTTATCACTGCCCTTAGTCGTTGAAGTATCAAGGCTTGCTTGACGTTCTTTCAACTTATCAATTTTGGCTTGCAAAGCTTGCATGGTCTTGCCAAGACCTTCATATTTAGCTTGTGCTGCTCCCAGGCTGTCCTTTGCAGACTTTAAGCTAATCTCATTAGCTTTCCATTCATTAGTGGTTGCTTTAATAGCGTTGTTCAGAGTTTTCAGACTAGAGGCCGCTGAGACAGTATCTAGCTTAACTTCGGTTGCCATTGTGTTCGATACTTTTGCCATTTATTAATTGCCTCCTCTTAGTCTATTTACCATTGCCATAGGGTCTTCAGCACGTTTATCTTTAGGCTTTGCTTGGTTAATTCTGATCAGTTCGTAATAGTCTTCTCCGTCCAATTGAGATGGCAGTACCCCAGAATTAGCCATCATCTGTTGCTTAAAGTAGGCTTGGTCTTCTTGGGCATCTTCTAAGTCATGAATTAGAACGTTGAGGCGACCCATTACTTTTTTGGGCTTTCTTCTTCCTCATTTTCTTTCAAGGTTTCTTGCCATTGTTCTTCTGACAAGCCTTGAATCCGTGCCAATACATAGCTGATAAAGTTTGACAATTCGTCCATAGTGACGGCATTCATTACCGTGTCTAATTCCTTATCAGACAGCTTAAGTACAGCTTGAAGGAAGCTAGTCATGGCTGTGACCGCCTTTTGAGACTGTTCCATAACAGTTAGGGGGTCAGCTTCTGAATCCAATTGCATCTTGTCCATCTTCAACATCAAAATTTGAAGATTAGTGGCTTCATTGACAACCTTTACCGTGGTTTTTACTTCTGCTGATTTTTTCTTTAATCCAAGTTTTGCGATACTAATTTTCATTTTATTGCTCCTAACATTTTTTTATTGCTGACCATTGCCAGCTATGTAAAAAGCCACCCCCTGAGGAGTGACTTAGAATGGTTCTATGGTTTTACTGTAGTTGGCTTACTTGCCTAGAGGACTACTCGCCTTATATCCACCGAAGACTTCACCCATCATGGCTACCTTATCGAAGGCTTTATCAGCGCTAGTCCAAATCTTGTATGGCTGGCCCCCAAATACATCAGCCTTCAGTGGGTCCAATGCTTGGTAAGTCAATGTGGTATTAGCATCGGTTTCATTGTTATTGTCGGTACTGTGGTTCATACCAGCTTCGATTAGTTGCCCATTGGCAAACCCTTCATAGATATCCACACCAGCATATGAACGAGAGTGGACTAACATCGCAACGTGAGGCTTAGGTAGTTGACGTGTCCAGCCACCTTTTGCATCGTTGACGAATCCCTTTAACTTCTGCAGAATATCGAAGTCAATATCCAAGAATTCGAGGGCAACTTGGGGTTCCATTGAACCGTTAGATACCCGCTTAGGGCCGTCATTGGCATAACCGATTGTACCAGCGGCTTCCAATCCGGTTACGTTAGCTTGGGTAGCACCTTCTGCGTCACCATCAACCAAGTAAATACCAGTGGTAGAAATACCTTTTGAAGCATCTGCAATAATGGCACCTGTTGAATCAATTAATCCAAAGGTGACGTCTTTAACACCATGTGTTGACATTGATTAATTACCTCTTTTTATTTTTATTTTTTTGAATACGGCAAATGTGGCTGTGACTTGTTCAGTATCTGGATCAACTACGTTGGGGTAGCGAGTAGCGATAATCCACCCATTATCATCAAGCAAGTTCATCAGTTCCAGCTGTGCATCTAATACATTGATCGCAACTGTTTTAGAAAAGAAAATCTGAACTTGAATTGACGCACTAAGCTCAGAAAAAGTATCGTTTCTATATCCAGAGAGTGGCTCAGTAACACTAGTAATTAGCACTAGCGTCTTTGAACCACTTTTATCAACAACATTCGGTATGTTTTCTGGATATAAACCCTCTATCCAGGAGGGTTTATTTGCTTTGATAATCTCGTAAACTTGAATAACTGGAAGTTTAATGAGGATCACCACCCGTCAATGCCTTGTACTTGGCATATTCAGCAGCTAAAACCTTATCTTTGCTTGATTGAATAGCTGTATCAATAAAATGGTCGCCTTTAATATGCACCGTCCCATTATTGAGAAATAACGCGATTCTAGCGTGATTAATCGGATCCTTCTCAAATCCTACCGTTGAATTGCCCGTCGCATATCCATCTACATCGTGATCGTCAGCAACTACCGCGTCCGCTAAATGCTTAACATGGCTCGTGTCCCGGCCATAACGATAATGTTTAGACTTGGTAGCCTGAAAATAACTATCCCGTAGTTGATCAGCGCCAGCCTTAGTAATCACTTGTTGCTGTGCTTTATTTGGCACCTTCTTTTTAACTTGTGAAAAGTAATGCTGTAATTGCTCATCTAAACTAGCCATGCTTAGTCACCACCCGATGGCACGTGATTAGGTCAAAGCCCTCATTTTGTAAGCCGTCATCCGCCGCAATACTGTCAATCTTGTACAGATCCGATCCACGCTGGACTTGCAGCGTCTCGTTAACGGCCGGATTATGGCGAATAAAAAAGACCACTGCATTAGTGATCCCAGCTCCGGCTATGGTTAACTGCTGTTGCACGTTCAACGACCACTGGCCCGCCCAACAGCTAAAGTCTGGTGAAAATTGTTGAATTGGCGTGCCAGTATTCGGGTTAATCTCGCCAGTATCGGCATCATGACCAAAGGAGATACGGAAAGTCATTCGTGAAGGATTAATTGCTTTGGTCATCAGTGATCGCCTCCATCTTCATATCATAGAGCCCTCTCAGTTGCCCAATGATCGAATCAACCGGTAGGTTAATGCTAATTGCCGTGGTCGGAACTAACGAGCTCCGGTAGTTATAATAGGCTGAGGCCAATGCCAGCACAGCTGTATTAAACAAATCAACCACACTGGCATCATCATAGAAGCTGTCTGATTCCGTGCCAACTGCTTGTGTGATATAGCTTTTTGCCGTATTTAAATATCCGGTCAGAAGCTGATCATCGGCATCACCATCTAGGCGTAGCGATAGTTTGAGGTCATCTAGTGTTGGCATTTAGCTCCCTCCTTACTAATTATTACTTACCAGGTGTGGTTGTAGAACCTGCTGCAAAGTTCGCTGGTTGGTCAGCAATTTTACTGAACGATCCTGCAACGAAGGCTTCCGTGTCAGTGGCCTCAACATCAAAGCGATCAATTACGCGAATCTTGGTTTGGTCTTTTTCAAAGGCGCCACCGCCAATATTGGTAGTCAATAATGAAGTACTTTCTCGGTCAAACAAAGTTACTGCTTGCGACAAATCGCCATAATAAAGTGGATAAGCCGTTGCTGACGTAGCTTTAACGTTAGGCAACCACTTGTCAGCCACCTCTACAACCCGCTTGCCACGAATTAAATAGCGATCGGGTTGTGTTGGGTCTGGTTGCAATAAGTAACGGCCCATTGCGTCCTTAACTTCTGACAGCACGTTAAACCCGGACGTGTTCGTCATTAAGAATGAAGTAGACTTGATAGCTGGATCAACGGCTGTGTTGATCATTGTAATGATGTCATCAAACTTAGCTAAGGTCGGCTTCTTTGGCGCCTTGTTCATTACTTCAATGATCTTAGCGTTGCGAGTAACTACAACCTTCTTGGCAATCCATTGAGACAGCCAAGCCAAAATGTTGTCAGCTGTATCCTTTAGTAACGAATTAGTGGCAGTGGTAATGCCAGCATACCGATGGATCGTATATTTGATAATGGATAGCTTAGGATCATCATTATCACCAATGGTAGCCGTTTCATCATCTAAATCAGCTAAAGCTGTCACGTCAGTCCACTTTTCGTAAACTCGTGACCCAGTTTGAGTCGTAACAGCTTCTCGATTAACATACTGTTGTAATGAATCGTATTGGCGAACCAGCGTATTAATTGCCGTTTGAATATCTTTAGGAATAGTTAAGCCGATCGCATTGCCACCTTCGTCGGTAGAAGAAGTTACCAAGTTCATAACTTTAGGGTCACCTTTAATCATGCCTTGGAAGTTCTTAATGAACTCAGCTTTGATGTCTTTTTCATTATCATCAAGTGGGGTCTTATTCTTATCAGCCATATTAGCGATCTCTTGCGCCTTACGTTCTTCTTCCAATTGTTCATGTAAAGCGTCCCGGCGTACTGCCGCGTTGTCACGTTCCGTCTTCATGTCTTGATACTTATCTGCGTCAAAACTGTCATCCAGTAATGCCGCGTTTAGCTTGTCAGTCAGATCCGATACCTTTTGCCCTTGGGCAATCCAGGCATCGTTTAAGTCATTAATATTCGTAGCCATTAGTTGGCCTCCTCTTTATTTTTCCCCATCAAAATAGCCAACTTGCTTTGCATTAACGCATTAGCAGGTTGGTTTTCTTTAGGTTGTGTAGGTTTGGGTTGTGACTTGGAAATCAGGTTCATAAATTTGTTGATTGCCGCTTTGGAAGGAATCTCTGAAACTGAGTTGGTAAATTGAGGTTGCTTATCATCGACAAACATAATTTCATCAGCAAATCCTTTATCAACCGCGTCTTGTGCTGTCATCCAGGTTTCATTAGCCATTAATTGCAGCACATCATCAGCGGCCATGCCAGTCTTAGCAACATACGCTGCAACAATAGACTGATCAATGCTATCTAGCACATTCGATTCATGTGATAAGTCGTCCGCGTTGCCTTGGACGCCTGACCATGCCTTATGAATCATAATTTGTGCTGTGGGTGAGATAGAGACTTTGTCGCCAGCCATCGCAATCACACTCGCAGCGCTGGCAGCTAATCCTTGAACATTAACCGTGACGTTCCCTTGATAATTTTTTAGCATCGTGTAGATCTCACTAGCGGCGAACACGTCGCCACCGTTAGACGCAATGTCAACTTCTACATCGTCATTAGGGCCGTCACTATCTAGCACATCGGAAACACCCGCTGGTGATACAGCTGGCATACCAAAGAATTGATAGAACGCCGCTGTCTCATCATCAACTACGTTACCTTTAATCATTACCTTCTTCGTTATTTCCACCTCCTTCCGCTGGTTGAATGGCTTCTGGCATATCTGCAGGGAAGTATCCTAGTTGTTGTAGCACCCATGTCGCTTGATTATTAGCAATTGTGCCGTCCTTAGCCAATCCAGATAGTGTCGTGGCAAAGGTATCTCCTAATGGGTCGATTGCCGGCCGTAAATTGGCAGTGATAGTCGCGTTCAGCTTGTTGTCCAACTCAGATACAATACATTGCATATAACGGTTGAGCGCATTGGCGTACATGCCTTTAATCTGGTCAATATTGCTTTGCTGATCACCTTGACCGTTTAAATAACTATCCGGAATACCGAACACCTTAGCAATCTGGCGGCTTGTCCAGTCAGTCTGGCTTAGAAGCTTAGTTACATCAGCCTTCATCTCGAGTGGCTTATATTCTTCCAGCTCATCAATTACAACTGGGCCGCCATTTGACTTATTGACCTGCCTCATAAAGTTACGTGATCGACTAGCTTTCATTTTTTCGCTCAACAGGCCGCCATGCTGAATAGATAACACACCTGGAGCGCTTATCGAACGTGCTAAAGCAGCTAAGGTTAAGTCATTGGAAGCGTCCTTAATCTGTAGCTCACTAGTTAGTGCTTCTAAGGGGCTAATACCTGTTTGACCGCCGTTAATACCAGTTAAACGAATGTGAATCATGTCGCCCTGTGGTACGTATTGCCGTACACCCAATTGGGTTTCATCAAACGTCACGGTATAAGTTAGGCCACTTCCGTCTTCCAACAAGTATGTTTCAACCTGACTGGGACGCAAGTATTCCCAACGCATATCTAACCCGTTGCGATTGCGCCAGCGGTACGCGAAACATTCACCGCCTAGTAGTAGCTGGGCAAACATTGATTGCCAGAACGTATGACCACTGGCCGTGCTGCTGGGATTGTTCAGAATTCCTTGTGCTCGTGGCATATTGGCACTAAGCTGTACCGTCGCTAAATCACCGGATAATTGACTGACTACCGAATAAATATCAGAATTTTTTAATGCATCTGTTGCACTGACATAATCACGTTGACCATTGGGGGTTAAGAAATTAACAATGTCACTATCTTCAACGGGCACACTTTGTACTTGGTTCTTAATCTCAGGTGGTCTGAAAACTGGCATTTTTAATCACCTCCTTTATTCTGGGACGTGTTAATCACTTCTGACAGCCAGCCAATTACAAAAAGTGTCACCGCTACTGCCATGACACCCCAAGGCTTGCCAAATAAAAATGCCCCGTAATCCGCCACAATCAAGGCACTTACGAAGCACATCAAGTCGAAATAGTGCCAAATCATGGCAAAAAAGCGTTTAAAAATCATCAATATCATCTCCTAGCAGCCCCGACTCTGGATTGTTAAACCATTCTAAGACCTGTTCCTTAGTCATACGTTCCACTTGCTTATCAGGATTGTTCACGTCTGAAAAGTCTTCAAAGTGATACATGGCTTGGAATAAGGCATCAATCAGCGCATCAACCACATCAATTTTTAGCGTGGCTTTTGCCTTATCGACCTGAATGCCAATCTTATCTTCATAGATTTCTGCATTCAGTAGCGCCTTTTCCATAATTCGATCATCGAGTCGGTCAACTGACCCTTCAACAAACACCTTTTGTAAAAACTTGGTTGGGTCTTTCAGTTCACTGGTTCGCTGACGAATAGCTTCTAACGGCCAACCAGAATTAAGATCTAGCTGTTTGATAGCTGGTGTGGCTCCCCAAGCATCATAACCAAAAAAGACCACCTCTAACCGGTGACGATCCACGAAGTTAAGCAGCCACTGATAGACTTGTTCATCATTAATTAGCCCTTGTGGGTGACTGCTAATCGTACAAAATCCCTTTTTAGCTAAATTACGATAATTGATGCCATCTTGTTTTTCTTTAGCTTCAATTGATCCGGCCTTCTGCCACGGAATAAAACTGTGCTGATAAATAAACCATCGTGGCTTGCCTGTAGCATCCTGATAGGGGAACACAAATGCCAAAGCGGTATTATCGCTAAACATTGAGTAGTCAAAGCCAATGTAGACTTGACGATCATTAAAGCTAAACGATGGCATAATGGCTTTTTCAACGTCAGGTAATTTGAGGAAGCTGTCCACTGATTGTTCTAGCCAAAGGTTGAGGTTTTTGTTCTGGAAGTCATTAATTGTACCTGACAGCGCGTCAGAATCACGTTTATCTGTCAGTCCGTTCATTAAGACTTCATATTGGCTTGGTAAATCAAGCAAGGGATTACTTTTTACCCAAGTTTCCGGCTTAAACGTCTCGTCTAAGCTGTCCTGAGCCCAAATCAATCCTAAGTACGTATCGGCATCACGCAAGTAATCCTGTTCCATGGCTTGTTGAATCATACGTTCATCATCATGGAATGGCACGGTTGGGTCAGGATAAGCCGTTGAAATCTGAACGAATTGCTTATTACGCACCTTAACTTGGCCCGAAACAATTTTAGAAATCTTCTGCCGTGTTTTTACTTCACCAATTTCATCAAAAATCGCTGTTGTAAAGTGAAATGAGTCTACTTAGTCATATTGACCAGCTTCGTGACTGATTGCTCGCAGTTTGTTGTTGTTACTGCTCATAACAATTTGATCAGATTGAGACGACAATGTACGTGTATCTAACCCACTATCTTTAATTAGTGTTTTAAATGGCTCAATAGTTGCAATCTTGGCTAACATCGACTTAATGTAACCCAGAATTTTACTAGTTTGTTTGTAATTAATGGATGAAACTAAATAGTCTTGGTTAGATAGTCCCAATGACTCAATTAAAAAACTATAGGCAGTGATAATCGCCATAAGCACAGTTTTCCCCTGGCCTCTGGAAACTGAAACTATAGCCCGTGAGAAGCGCTTGCCGCCGTCATCATTACGCCAGCCAATTAGCATAGCCATAATGAATTCTTGCCATGGCATAAGCTTAGTTGGCTCACCTGTATCAACGTTCGGACAGATGGAAGCAAATTTAAGCACTTGGTTTACTTTCTTAACCGAATAAGTAAAGGGAAATTCAACACTACCTTGTCGTTGCAAGTCTCTAATATGGCGAAAAGCCGCTAGCTTAATCAGATAGCCAGTAATCACCTTCTGATCTAAAACATCTAAAGCGTACTGAGTTCCTGCATCTGTGTATTCGTCACGAATACTTTTAACATCAATTCCACGGTATGCTCCTAACACATCGTGTGATTGAGTAAGGTCAATATTCATAAGATCACCCCCTTTCACAGAATTTAATAGTGTTGTTTCACTTTTGGAAAGGTTGATAAAAGACTATTTAAACAAGTAGTCTTTTTTATCATCCTAGAAATTCTTTCATACGATCACTAATACTTCGCTCATCCTTGTGGTCATCTAAGTTTAACTTGAGCAAATCACTACGTGACTTAGGAGATAGTCCCAATTCAGCGCCTAGTTTAGTCAGATTTTTAACCGCTGAATCGTAAATTTGAGTCATCGGGTTTCGCTTATAACCTGTAAAGTCCTGACCGATTTTTTTACCAGTCTGGTCTTGCAACGTCTTATAGATTGCTTGGACTTCACCGTTCTTTTGAATGTGCTTATACGCATTGCGATAAATCTCATATTGAGAAGCATATTGCTCCACAAGACCGCTATCAATGCGTTTAACTGGGGTATTATCCTCTAAAAAAGGCACTAATCGACGCCAAACGACCTTAGCTTGCCGTCCTAAGTAAGCTGGCGGTGTGCGCGTTAATTGACCGTTGTTGACGTCTTTATCTGCTTTTTTCATTTTATCTGCCTCCTTTCATTATTGGGTGACCCCCCCTACCTAAAAATTTTAAAAAAACGTTTGCGTCGCAAGATGAGGGTTATGTGAGCGCTTTTCTCGGCCACTAATAGGGGGCGGGGGTGATTTTTATTTAGCTCTCGATACATTACACCTGATTGTTCTATTATTCCTTAGAGCGCAAATTAGACGTGTTTAACTGGACAATCAGATAATCAGGCGTGTTACCGTTCACCCTAATTTTACAGTCCGAATACCCTTTGGCTTTAAGCAGTCTGAGCATGGAATTAGCTTGGTTTGGTGTAAATTCAATCAAATCAATGTGTGCAGCACATAAGTTGTAAAGCACCGCTTGTTTAATAGTTTTCCCAGCAGCCAAAATCTGTTCATCCGTTAGTTCACTATTCATAACAAGCTTAACTTCTTCATAGCTTGGAATTGCATCATACTTTTTACTTTCATGCATTAGATCTATTTTGTTTTCCGTTGGAACAAACTTACCGCCCGTCACAACAACATGTGCATCACCAATATCATTTCTTGATATGAAGTTATTCTTCACAAGTTCCAGTGTTTTGGAATTGCAAATGCTGTCTAGTGAGATCACCCACGTATTTATCAATCCAATGTAATAGACTGTTTCCATCTTCATCTCTCCTTATTCATCAATACATTGATAGCACTCACATCGGTAATCTCGGCAACTTGTCTTAGCTCGTTACCTTGTCCAGTCCCGTAGTATCGCTGTTCCCAATCCGTCTTAAGTCGGTGACACTTACCGCAGATAACAGCAAGGTTATCAACGTTTGCTTTGATTGCTTGGTCGTACTCAATGGGTACAATGTGATCAGCAGTCTTAGCTGGTGTGATAACGCCTTGTACTTTACAGTAAGCACATAAGTAATGGTCACGCTCTAGGACTTGTTGCCTTAGATGTGACCATTGTCGTGTACGATAGAAGTTGTATTGCTGACGCTTAGTGTCATCTCGGTTACGTGTGACTGTGTTGTACTTGTGTGTGTAATGCTTATCGTGGCTACGTGCCCAACGCTCACGGCTTGCTAGGTACTCTGCTTCATGTTCATAGTGTTGCTTGCAATAGTGATCAGGGAAGTTAACCATGGCATGGCACCCTGGCTGTCTACAGCGTCTTACCCTTGGCATAACTATTTACCTTGACCAATTCCATATAGGCGTCCAAGACTATCCATATAGTTGATCCTGTATCTGACGCCAACCGTACTATCAGACTTCCAGTTAAGTTCAACACGATGTAGTCCTTGTTGTTCTACGCCATCAACAAACACTCTAGGTGTGTCATCAATGTCATCAAACTCGATACGGATATGTGGTTGCTTATTTACCGTGCCTTCACATTTATCTATTAAGTTGCACAATGTTTTGCTTAACAATTCTATACTGCGCTGTGCCTGTTTTGCATCAATATCAATGCTAAGCTCAATATCTTCGATTTTCTTTGTCATAACATGTCTCCTTCTTTCTTGCCAAACTAAAAGCGTCCTGCTTATTAGCACGACGCTCACGTTTCTTCTTATCAGCCAACCAACGCTCTAAGTCACGATAGCAGTGATTTTCTGTTGGGCTAACGTAGCCATACTCAGTGTGTCGCATGTAGCCATACTCCCAACACAATAATGAGCAGCACCATCAGCAGGCCAAATATTAAGTTGTCCCGTTGATAGTTTCTCATTGCCATTCCTCCAAATTAAAAGGCCGCCTCGTTAGAGACGACCAGGTGTATGATTGCCAGCGATGCAATGCTGGCTAATGCAAATGGAGCTGTATTAGGAAATGTTTTTGGGGGCATTCCCTAATACAGTTCCATTGTAAGCGTTATCTTCACATAAGTATCAGATAACGCTTGTTAAATGTGATTGGTGTGGAATCGAACCACACACGGATTCAAATTCAAACCGCCCTCTTCTGGCAGGCCAACACCAGTTACAATCACACTTAGGCACTCAGTCAATGAACGGGAGAGTCCATCTCCTTTGAGTTATTTGCCCAATACGTGCAACGGGAGTCGAACCCGTATCTTCTTTGCTCTGCCGTTGAGCTATGCACGTGCCTTAACGGTTTTCATCTATGATACTAATTTACACCCAAATTAGGGGTAAAAAGTATCAAAATAATATCACAATAGTATCGGATTAATATCAAAATAGTATCATGATAATCTTGTGTTTTTTTCAATTCAGTATATTCCTAGCATTTTGGCACACTTTTCAATGAACTCCTTTTTTAAAAGAAAAGCACTGCTTCGGCTACAATTAACTAGCCCATTAGCAACTATTCCCTCTACACTAAGCCGTGGCCGTTTTTTAAAATACAATTCTTTGATTATTACCTGAGTATCCTCATCAGAACTAGCATAACACTCTTGAACTGCACTCTTTTTTCGTTTCAAAAGATTTAGTGGACCATCTTCTTCTAGCTTTATCAATACCGTAGTTACACTATCGCCTATCATAGATGATCTGCCACCACCAACATTGTCATCTTCCTGTTTTATTGGATGGCGCAATTCCTCTTCTCTAGCCGTAATTAACTTATCAATCTTAGGATAATCCCGTAAGATGTCCTCAACTGTTCTAATCGTCGATCGTTTCACCCATCATTCCTCCTAAAATGGCCGTGTAAGCTCATGTAGCACGTTAGTAATATCCGCGTTACTCAGCATACCCAAAGCGATGTAAACTTCCTTAGGCACGCTGTGCTCGCTTAATCTGGATTGAAACTCAGCTAGCCCCATCAATACATCGTCTTCTGGTACCAATGATTCCAGATAGCTAAGCAGCACACGCTGGTTACCGTTCATTTCGTCGCGTGTTTTATCCATACGTCCTCCTACATAAACATCGTCAGCTCATGAATAACTTGGTTACGTTCCTTAACTGACAATTTGTTAATCGCGTTGCGTTGGCTGTTGCTCAGCTTGGTAAAGTGATTGCCGCACCACACTAACGCCTGTGCCACATCGCCGCCATAGCTTGCCATACCTTGCATCATGTAATTGCGATACTCAATCTGTTCGTGTGTCATGCTGTGCCTCCAGCTTGCTAAATCGTTCCCAAGTTTTTCCATTGTTAGTTATCTTGTCCGCGCTTGCGATTCCAGTCTTACTTAAATCATTCGTAACTATATGAAGACCGTATTCATCAGCTAACTTGTCACATAAAGCACTAATTTCTTCAAAAACCATGTCTTTATCAAAACTATCCGAAAATTCTACAATAATGGTTTTATGATTGTTTTTATTCATGATGTGCCTCCACTTGATACCCGTCTAGCCACGCGCGGGCTATAAGTTCTTGTTCATCATAGTTCCAACTCCACTCAGTGAATATCTCGTCCATCCGATAATGATTAGCTTTATATTCTTCAATCGTATCGGCCCATGCCTTAGGAATCACTGGTAACTCAGCATACGTCTTCCGGAAAACGTCATCAGAAATCGGCCAATGTTCACCGTTAACGCCGGTTGCAATCCAGTCACAACTCTTAATCCCTATCCAACCTTCTAGGGTTTCAATTCTGAAAGGCACCATGTATGCTTCATCATATTCAATGCGATACTTATCTACCATTTCATTGCTTCCATCAAATTGTTCAGCCTTAATAGTTGCTGTCTTGCGGTATATCTTAATCATGCCGTGCCTCCAATAGTTCTGGGTTCGTGTGTACGTTGCCTTGTACTGAATATCCATCAAAACTGATTAATTGCTCTAATGGATATATTTTCCCGTTGCAATTAACCACATAACTCGCATAGTCGGGACGATATTCTACGAGGCCGGTGTGATCTTCTTCTCTAGGGTCATATTCGTCCCCAACACACCATACACTCCCAAAATACAAAATATCTCCTTCATAGATTTCTTTGCTGCTCGTGTCTTTCAGACCAGTAAACTGCAATAATTCAACATGGTCATTTTCAATATCCCAAGTTTCATTTTTTACATTCACAATAACGTTGACGGAGCTTGGTGTTCCTTGCGTGTCACCATTTTGGATTGCTGAAACATAATCAGCCATTATCTTCCTATACCCATTCCACGCTCTAAATTTCGGTACCATCATTTTTCCTCCCAATCTCAACATCACTCGGTGCCACCTCAATATGCCTGTGGCTGCCTTTAACTTT
>ERZ794966.21-NODE-21-length-33660-cov-10.741348_pt1 | contig 33660 bp, 18 predicted proteins | sample MGYA00375743_ERZ794966 | MGnify/ENA primary metagenome ERZ794966 (study PRJEB30138, sample SAMN05968713) | food fermentation metagenome | isolation source: fermented_meat | host: spontaneous_fermented_meat_time_40_second_replicate;spont... | place: Italy | collected... | reverse complement strand
GCTTAATCCATTTTGCAAGTGCAGAAGAAGATACCCCATAATCTTTACAGAGTTCGGATTGAGTTTTACCTGTTTGGTAGAGATTGACAAGAGATTGTTTAAATTCCTCGTCGTAACGTTTAAATCCTGACATAAAAGTCCTTTCATTTTTGTGTCTTCTTAGACAGATTATAACACACTAATTTGTGTCTACTTTTATAGTATAGCTCCAGTTTGAGTGGCAGTTGACTCGTCTGAGAAATGGAAAAGTGAAGGACATGACTTATGAAGCTTTTCAAAAAATCTCAGATCGCATAGCCTCAAAGGCAGGCGCAAAAATCATTGAGGTATCCCTCAAAAATTCTCATGCCAAGTACATCAAGTGGCAGACGGAAAATATTTTCAAGTCACGAATTAAATCCCGTTTGGATTTTTTGTTGGAGCATTCGCTGGACTTGGACGATTTCAAAACGAAGGCTAAGGCTCTAAACTTAGCTGTGGACTTTTCAGGAAAGTGGGCAACCTATCGCTTGCTAGATGATGTCCAATTGAGAAATACCCGCGGACGAAATTTGATCAAGTCTGACCCAGAGCGCTATAATCTGGATTGGATTGAAGCCCATCTGAAAAAGAATACGGGGACGTTTTCGGTGGTAGATGTCGTCAATCAGTACGAAGAAAAAATCGAAACCGTTAAAAACGATTTCGATTATCAAGTCACCATTGAGCCTTGGCAGATTGACCATGTGACGGCCAAGGGACTTTACGTCAATGTGGATTTCGGCATTGCACAGCATGGAGTGATTTTCATTGGCGCCTATAAGACTGACCTGCTAGAAGACGGCAATTATAATCTTTATCTCAAAACCAACGACTATTTTTACTTCATGGACACGGCAGGCGCAGCCAATAATCGCTACATGATGGGGCCGACACTCATGCGGCAACTCAGCCTTTATAATGGGACGATTCCCATCGCCAAAGAAAAAGTCATCTCGACGATTGATGAATTGACCGAGGCAATTAATTTCTTGGCAAGCCATGGCGTGACAGAGGGCGGAGAGCAGTTGGTGCGATTAGAGCAGCAATTGTTTGAAGCGGTACAAGAGGCAAAGAATCGATTAAAGGAACTCGACCAGAAAATCAGGGCCTTGAATGATTCGGCTAAAGAATTGATTGTCAGAAATGATGACGGAGTCCAAGACGAATCGCTTGAGCAGATTAGAAATCAAATTAACTCTGTTAAGGTTAGTCGTGATTTGTTGAAAGAAAGGTATGGTTGTGCAATAAAAGAAATTAAAGAATATCAAGGAATTACTCAGGTGTCTTGTGAGAGAAAAGTGGATATTTCAACAAATTAGTACACCATCATTGCTATAAAGCGCTAATTTGTAAATCAATCAAGAGTTTTAATTCTATCGCTTATTTCATTTGCTAGTTTAAAACTCCCAGATATTTCTAATAAATCTTGAAGCTTCTTCATATCGAGCATAGCTTTTTCATTTCCTTTTTTGTATTCCAAAAGGTAACGATTAAACCGTAAAATGATTTTCTCAAATGTCCAGTATTCATGAATGTCAGTATTTTCTAAATAAGTTATAAATTCTTCAGCAAGAGTGATTTGATTGTTCTTAATAAAGTATTGAATGCAGTTTAATATTGCTTGAATTCGTACTTGCTTAATATAAACTAAATTAAAATTTGTTTGTGTTGGCATGATAATGGAATGAATAAATTTGGATAAGGTAAGTAATTCAAATAACGGAACACAATCTGAGAAAAGTAGTATTTCGTAGTATCCCCACTCTTTAAGAGAAGATAAGTAATTACGTAGGTACCGAACCTCTTCATTAGGTACCACATAGGATGGGTCAAGATAGGATATGACAGCTTTACAGCGGATTTTTTCCAATTCCATTTTCTTTGAATTGTTTTCGTTACTTTGGAGTTTATGAAGAAGATTTTTTAATTCAACAACATTATGTACAAGAAAAGCCTCAGAAATAGTCGAACTAAATAACGTAATATCCTTCTCGTATATAAACTGATTGTAGTCATTCTGAAATTCGAAAGCTGTAACATTTATGTTGGCCAGTGCGCTGAAAAAGAGATGGGCTGATAAATTCGTTCGAGAAGTTTCAAAATTTGCTAGGTGTTTCGGAGACATCGCATCTCCTGCAGCTTCTTTTATAGTAAATCCTTTTGCGATGCGTAACTTTCTAAAAAAGGGGCCAAGATTATTCGAAGAAGAAGTATTTTTAATCATTGCTAGACTTTCTATCCAAAATTAGTTATTTATTATTTTAGCACAAATTAGCCTATGTGGCTTATTTTTATTTGATTTGCTTACGCTACTCCTTGAGAAAAAAGAGAAAGGGGAACCATATAAGTTTACGGTGATTTTCTATTTTCTAAATTTTGCTGAAAACAAAAGGTTTAGTGGGCTTTTGTAAAAATAAAGAGGATTATATAAGTTATAAAATAGGGAAGTGAAAAAAAGTATTATAAGAGCTAGGTAAGTATAATGTGTAAGGAGGCTGAAAAGGCTTTCTTGATGAGCTGTGAGGTAAAGTTTTTTGCATTTATTTATCCCATGATTTCAGCGCATCAAAATTAAATGAATATAAGCGATTAGCTTATAAATAAAAATAGGAGGTTACTCGTAAATGAGTATCGGAATTATTATTGCGAGCCACGGCGAATTCGCTGAAGGCATCAAGCAAACTGGTTCCATGGTCTTTGGTGATCAAGAAAAGACAGAAGTCGTTTCTTTCATCAACGGCGACACACCAGATGACTTGCATGCTAAAATCGAAGCTGCCATCGCAAAATTCGACCCAACGGACGACGTTTTGATTCTGGCTGATTTGTGGGGCGGTTCCCCATTCAATCAATCTAGTACTGTTCTGAGTGAAAACCCAGATCGTAAGATCGTCATCTTAACAGGTCTCAATTTGCCAATGCTGATCCAAGCTTACACAGAACGCATGATGGATGCATCTACTAGCGTGGACACAGTCGTGGCAAATATCATGAAAGAAGCTAAAGGTGGCGTTAAAGTCTTGCCTGAAGAACTTCAACCTGCTGAAGAGACAACCGCAGCTGGCCCAGTCGCCAATGCTGCTGCTATCCCAGAAGGCACCGTGATTGGTGACGGTAAGATCAAGATCAATCTTGTTCGTATCGACACTCGTCTCTTGCACGGTCAAGTCGCAACTGCTTGGACACCTGAATCTAAAGCAGATCGCATCATCGTTGTTTCCGACAATGTCGCTAAAGACACCATGCGTAAAACCCTAATCGAACAGGCTGCTCCTTCAGGAGTACATGCTAACGTCGTCCCAATCAAGAAATTTATTGAGATTACAAAAGATCCTCGCTTTGGTGGGACTCACGCCTTTCTACTGTTTGAAAATCCAGAAGACGCTTTAGCGGTTGTTGAGGCTTGTCCAGGACTTATCACAACCATCAACGTTGGCTCAATGGCTCACTCGACTGGTAAGACTATGCTTAATAGTGTTCTTTCAGCCGATAAGACTGATAAAGAAGCCTTTGAAAAAATGGGCAGTTTAGGCGTAAGCTTTGATGTGCGTAAAGTTCCTACCGACTCAAAAGCAAATCTAACTGAATTGTTGAAAAAGGTTAAATAAATATAAAGGAGAAAAACAAAAAATGAGTGCAATTTCTATGATTCTCGTTGTAATTGTAGCATTTATTGCTGGGATGGCCGGGATTTTGGACCAATGGCAGTTCCATCAGCCCATTGTCGCGTGTACATTGATTGGTCTAGTAACAGGCCACATGACATCAGGGATTATCCTTGGTGCATCACTTCAAATGATTGCCTTAGCTTGGGCTAATATCGGTGCCGCAGTCGCACCTGATGCCGCTTTGGCTGCTGTCGCTTCTACCATTTTGATGGTTCAAGGGGGCAATTTCAATTTAGCCCATATTACGGGTGTTATCGTACCTGCAGGTATCTTGCTTGCAACAGCTGGTCTTGTTTTAACAACCATTGTTCGTTTCATTAACGTCGGTACGATTCACTTGGCAGACCAAGCAGCAGAACGCGGTTCTTACTCTGGTGTGCAACGCTGGCACTACTTTGCTTTGTCATTGCAAGGCTTCCGTATTGCTTTACCAGCCGCTTTGATTTTGGCTATTCCTGCTGACACCGTTACGGCTGCCTTGAATGCCATTCCAAATTGGCTATCAGCAGGTCTTGCCATTGGTGGTGGCATGGTTGTTATCGTTGGTTACGCCATGGTTATCAATATCATGGCAACCGCTGAATTGTGGCCATTCTTCTTCCTTGGTTTCGTTTTGGCACCATTGGCACCTTCATCAACAGGTGCTGCTGATGGTATCACTTTGATTGGTATGGGTATTATCGGTGTGGTTCTCGCTCTGATTTATCTCGCTCTATCCGAAAAAGGTGGCTCTGCAGCTACCGCATCTGGTTCAGGTGATCCAATCGGCGACATTTTGAATGATTACTAAGAAAGGAGAAATTAGATAATGGAAAATAATAATAAAAAATTCTCCCTTTCAAAGAGAGAACGGTTTGGCATTATGTGGCGTTCACAGTTTCTGCAAGGTTCGTGGAACTATGAGCGGATGCAGAACTTAGGTTTCTTGTATGCTATCTTGCCTGCCTTGAAGAAATTCTACCCAGCTGGCTCAGACGAAGCCAAAGATGCCCTTAAACGTCACATGGAGTTCTTTAACTGTCACCCATATCCGACAGCGCCAATCATCGGTGTAACCTTGGCTTTGGAAGAAGAAAAAGCCAATGGTGTGGATGTCGATGCTGCTGCTATCAATGGTGTCAAAGTCGGGATGATGGGACCTCTCGCTGGTGTCGGTGACCCTGTCTTCTGGTTCACAGTTCGCCCTATCGTCGGTGCCATCGCAGCCAGTTTGGCTGTGTCAGGCTCTATCATTGGCCCTCTGTTCTTCTTCATCGTCTGGAATGCCATTCGTTTAGCTTTCTTGTGGTACACGCAAGAATTTGCTTACAAACAAGGAACGGCTATTACATCTGACCTTGGCGGTGGTTTATTGCAGAAGTTGACAAAAGGTGCTTCTATTCTTGGTATGTTTATCTTGGGCGTCTTGATTCAACGTTGGGTTAATGTCAATCTAGCTGGACCAAATGCCATGTTACCAAAACAACCTCTAGCAGATGGTGCTTATAACGGACAATGGATTACCCATGCTCACAACATCGGCACTGTTGGTAACCCTGTTTGGGCTGCAACTGCTCATTCAGAGATTGTTAACCAAGGAACTTCTGGCGCACACTTTGCAGCCATCTCAAATTTGGGGGCTTTGAAAAACATCGATGGTTCAACGTTGATTTCTACTTTGCAACAGGCAGCCTCTGGCCTCGGTATGAATCCATTCAAGCAACAATCTTTGAATGAAGTCTTTAATTCATTGATTCCAGGTTTTGTAGCTTTGATTTTGACTTTTATTGTCATTTGGATTTTCCGCAAATGGAAAAATCGTAATGCACCATTGGTTATTATCATTTGCCTATTTATTTTGGGAATTTTGCTTCACGTAGTTGGACTCGCTTAATTTTGATTAGTAGCCTTACTCATAGAGGGTAAAGCTACTATTTTGTTAATGCCTATTTGTTGGATACTCATATCAAGTAGGTATTAACAAAATAATATCGTACATGCAGATGTAGCTGAAAAGAGCATTGAGATTTCTTGAAAGCATATCGAAAAAAATTATTAGTCAATACAAGTTTAGCCAGGCTGTAAAGAAAAAGAGAGTTTCTACTTTGAAGAAGAAATTTCTCTTGAAAGAATTTTCAAAATAATTTGCGTCAAGATAATTTTGTTTTGCTATCTGTACTATATATCAAAACGAGGAGAAAGTGTAGTTCTCTTTTCGTAGGTTGCTAGGTAAATAAAATATGCTTTAGACTAAGTATTCAGTTTTTTAGAAGAGCTTTATTTATTAATTTTGGAGCTGTAGAAATAAAATAATAGCATTTGAGGGATTAATCATGAAAACAATAATTGATGCTTTTGAAAAACAAGTGAGAGAAACTCCTGAAAGAGTAGCTGTTACTTTTGGCAGTCAGAGTTTAACGTACCAAGAACTGAATAAGCAATCAAACGCCTTAGCTCATTATCTAAGTAATACCTGTGGGGTGAAGCAGGGAGATATAATACCGCTGCTTTTGGAAAGAAATGAGAAAATGATCATTGCTATATTGGCAGTTCTGAAATTAGGGGCTTGCTATACTGCAATTTCTAAAGAATATCCTTCTTCGAGAATTGAGTATATCAAGGAACAAACTTCTGCAAAAGTAACTATAACAGATGAGCTTCTCAATCAAAAATTTAATCATCATACGAAAAATCCAGAGGTAAAAATCAGTCTGGACGATTTGGCTTATATAGTCTATACTTCAGGGACAACTGGGAACCCAAAAGGAGTAATCCATACTCACCGAAGTGTTATGAGCCATATTACTGCCTATTGTAATTTTGTAAAGTTAAATGATTCACAAGAGTACAATATGCTATTTTTAGTAAATTATATTTTTTCTGTAGCAGTTACTCAGATATTTAGTGCATTATTATATGGGCACAATCTTGTTATTTCAGAGAATGGCTGCCTAGAAAATATAGAAAAATTTACTAAGTATATCAATGATAATGAGATAAATTATTTTCAGTGTACTCCCTCTCTTGCGGAAGAGATAGACTATAGTCGAGTTCAATCAGTTCATACAATTGCTGTGTCGGGTGAAGTTCTTTCAGAAAAACTTTTTAAAAAGGCTCAAGATAATGGGTTAACTTTATACAACATTTACGGACAATCTGAATTACATAGTGGTACTGGAAAACTTGTCTCTCGCGCTGAGGATATAAGAAATATAGGCTCTGCTCTGGGGAGTGTTGGAGTTCATGTTTTAAATGAAAATCTTCAAGAAGTTAAAATTGGTGATATTGGAGAAATTTGCTTCACTGGTAGCCAACTATCTCTAGGATATTTAAAACTAGACAGAGAGACAAAAGGACATTTTGTCAAAAGTCCTTTTGGGAATGGCATGCTTTGCAAAACTGGCGATTTAGTAAAAAGATTGCCGAATAACGAGTTTGAATTTATTGGTAGAAATGATTTTCAGTTAAATATTAATGGTATCCGTACAGAGCCGATGGAAATTGAAAGCCAGTTACTAAAAGTTCCAGAAATTCATAAAACTGTGGTCGTTGGTTTTGAAAACCAGTTTATAGCTGCATATTATGTTAGTGATAAAGAATTAGACGAAAGTTATATAAGGGGGATAGTTAATCCTAAATTGACGGATTATATGCAGCCTCAAGTCTATATCTGGCTTAAAGAACTTCCGCTAAATTTAAATGGTAAGCTTGATAGGTCAAAATTGCCAGATATTGAGATAACTAAATCTAATTACCTTCCTCCCCAAACAGATACTGAAAAACTGCTTGTCAAAGCAATAGAACAAGTATTGGGATTGAATAAGATAGGTGTATTAGATAACTTTTCTTATATTGGTGGCAATTCCTTAAATGCTATGCAAGTTGCTAATTACGTATATGATAAGGTAGGAAAACAGCTTAGTGCGAAGATTATATTTGATAATCAACCCATCAAAAAGTTGGCTGCTGTTCTAGAACAACAGCCAGAAGAAGTAGAAAATAATATAAGGAAATCACCTGATTACCTTGATTATTTGATGAGCCCAGCTCAGAGAAGAATGTTTATCGCTTTTGAGTTAGATAGAGAAGGAATTAGTTACAATGAACAAACAGTAACTGATTTTACTGGGCGCATTGATGAACTTCAAATGAGAAATTCTCTCACTATACTAATGGCTAACCATGAATCATTAAGAACTAAGTTTTTTAGGGACGAAAAAGGAAATTATGTTCAAAAGATTATGCCAGTGGGGCATTTGGATTTTGAGGTAATTGCTCATACTCATAATTATTCCGAATTAGTTAAACCATTTAATTTAGAAGCAGGCCATACCATGAGAGTGGTGGTTTTAAGAGGTGACGGCAGGGACTCATTATTCATTGACAAGCACCATATTATTACAGATGGGATAAGTGAGGAATACTTTTATGAAGAACTTAGTAAACTGTACGATGGCGAAGAATCGGTTACAGCTAATAGTTTTCACTACAAAGATTTTAGTGAATGGTTCAATCAGTTAGACAGAGGGGAAGAAAAACAGTGGTGGAATCAATTTCTAAATGGATATCAACGGCTAGAAATCGCGACTGATTTCAAAAAAAGTAACACTGTTCTACCTAACGGGGAGAACTATCAACTGTCTATTGATAAAAAGATTATCAATAGGGTTAGTAGTTTTTCTAAAACCTATGCTGTTAGTGAATATACAATTTTTTTGAGTGCCCTTAGCATTCTTCTGTCAAAAATGTATTCAAGTGAAGACTTTATTTTAGGAACGGTAAGTAATGGTCGAACAGAGAGAGCGGCAGAAAAAATACTTGGAATGTTTGTTAATACGCTTCCACTCAGGGTAAAACCGTACTCAGATTTAACACTCAAACAATATATGTTAGATACTAAGGAAATGGTGTTTTCTGCAATCTTAAATCAGAATTATCAATTTGAAGAAATTGTTAATGACCTTGGAGCAACTTCTGATATGGATAACCCACTGTTTAACTGCATGTTTGTTTATCAAAATATGAAGAGGAATGAACAGCTTTTTGGGGGAAGGGCTCACAAGAATAGCTATAGGTCTAAACAGGCAAAGTTTGATATAACTTTTGAAATTGATAAGGTAAATAGCGACGATGTTTTAATAATCAATTATGATAAAAATCTCTTTTTAGATGACACTATTCATTCTCTAGCTAAACGTTTCTTTAAAGTATTAGAAAAAATATTAGATGATACAGATTCAACCATTGGTGAGGTTACGTTGGTTGAAAAAGAAGAAATTGCGGCTCTTACCCAGTTTGAGTATCCCCAAAAATATATTGATGTAATTAGTTTATTTGAAAAACAAGTGGAAACTAGGCCAGATTTTCCTGCCTTGAGTGATGGAGAGACAAGTTACACTTATCGACAATTAAATCAAGAGGTCAATAGCTTATCAAATCTGTTACTCAAAACTTATGATGTCAAGGCAGAGCAGAAGATTCCTTTGTTACTAAAAAGAAGTTGCCGTATGGTAATTGCTATTTTAGCAGTATTAAAGGCAGGGGCAGCTTACGTTCCAATAAGTTTGAAATATCCGAAAGATAGAATTGAATATATCATTGATACTTGCGAGAATGACTTTGTGATTGATGAAGATTTTATGACTCAATCCTTTTCGCAGAATACTGCTAATCCTAATGTTACTAGAAAAAGTAATCAGTTGGCATATATTATCTTTACTTCAGGAACTACTGGTAAACCTAAAGGAGTAATGGTAGAGCATGGAAATTTGAGTAATTTCTGTATTGAAGTACCTAAAATGAATAAATCAGGGATACATTCAGAAATGGTGAATGGTGCCTTTTTTGAGTATGTGTTTGATTCCTCGATACACGATCTTGTTAGACCGTTTACTATGGGAGAAAGTGTAGTAATACTTGATACAGATTTGATCTATGATATTGAGAAGTTTATTAATACGTTAATTGATTACAAGATAAACGCAATTGGAATGACACCTTCTTTAGCGGCTAGAGTTGATTTGTCCAAAGTTCCTACAATGAAAGTTCTTCACTGTGGAGGAGAATCAATAACTGAAGAAGTAATCAGTAAATATCATAATTCAGGAATCCAGATAAATAATTGTTATGGTCCTACTGAAAATACGGTGCTAAGTTTTGTTAACAATGATGTTTCTGATTTATCTATCGGAGTACCATTAACTGGAGTTGAAGCATATGTTGTTGATAATAAGGGAAATCTGCTACCACAAGGAGGAGTGGGGACTTTATTTGTTGGCGGGCGTCAGGTTACTCGGGGGTATATAAATCAACCTGATGAAACAAGCAAGAGGTACTTGGATAGTCCTTTTAGTGCTGGAAAAGTTTATGACACAGGGGATTTAGTAAGAAAACAGGCTAATGGAAAATATCAATTTTGGGGAAGAAAGGATTCACAAGTCAAGGTTCGAGGCTTCCGTGTTGAATTGGGAGAAATTGAATCGGCTATGAAATCTGTTGAGGGAATCGAGCAAGTGGCTGTTATTGTAAAAGACAGTAATTTGATAGGATATTATGTTGCAGAACATAATATCCGTGAAGATAATTTGTATAGTCAACTTGCCCGACACTTACCAGAATACATGATTCCAAGTTTCTTTGTTAAAATTTCGTCAATACCTTTAACTATCAATGGAAAACTTGATGTGAAATCTCTCCCTTCTCCTGAATATGAGGAAAATTATATTGCTCCCACTAATGAAAGAGAAAAGCAGATAGAGCAAGCTTTTTGTGAAGTGTTACACTTACCAAAAGTTTCAACATCTGCAAATTTCTTCAGGTTGGGTGGGAACTCTATTTTGGCTATCTCGTTAGCCAAGTTGATTAATGTCTCAGTAAAAACGATATTTGAGCAAAAAACAATATTCAATATTGCAAAGGTTAATGAAAAAATAGTACGGATATCAAAGCAAGAATTCTCTAGTGAACAAGAACAAGTATTGTCGTTTGCTCAAGAGAGAATTTGGGTAATTGAAAATCTTGAGCAAGGGACAGTCGCTTATAATATACCATTGTTATTAACTTTAAATGACGAAGTGGATGTTTCCAAGTTGGAGAAAGTTGTTCACGAAGTAATTGAGCGCCATGAAGTTCTACGTACAGTCATCAAAGATAATTACCAAAGAATACTTCCTCCAGAAAGTTTGGTAATTGGTCATGAATTGGTCAATAAAGCGGAATTTTTCAGCAGAAAATTCGACTTAGAAAATGAAATTCCAATAAGGGTCAATGTTTTTGGAAATCAATTGTATATATGCATTCACCACATCGCATTTGACGGATGGTCAACAAATATTTTTCTGAAAGAAATTATTGACTTATATAACGGGGAAAGTCTGAATAGAATGGAATTCCAATATAAGGACTATTCAAAATGGCAGAGAGAGTTCCAGACGCCAGAAGAGATGCTTTCTCAAAGGGAATATTGGAAAGAAAAGTTAATGGGGTATGAGGGTCTGGATTTTCCAACCGACTTCTCAAGACCAGCTCAGTTTGACTATAAAGGAGATGAGCTAAATTACAAGTTGGAAGGAGAACTTCTTAATAGCATAAAAGACTTAGCAAAGAAAAACGATGCGAGCTATTTTGGAATTTTATATAGTGCTTTTGTCCTTCTAATTTCTGCATATTCAAATAAAAAAGATATAGCTGTAGGCTCTCCAATTGCTAATCGTCATATACAAGGAACGGGAGAGCTAGTAGGCCTTTTTGTAAACACGGTTGTTTTAAGGTCCAAAATAAATATTAAAGGAAAATTTGATGATTTGGTAGCCGAAAGTATGGCTCTCATTTCGGAAGTACAAAAAAATCAAGACTATCCTTTTGAAAAAGTCGTTGAAGTTGTAGAAAAAGAAAAAGATTTATCAAAAAATCCTATATTCCAAGTAATGTTTAATATTGAGGAATTAGATGAAAAAGTAGATAACAATAATATTTTTACATCTATCAATGATCAGCTATCTCTTCATGATGCTAAATTTGACATTACCGTCACGCATAAAAAAAATGTCGTGAATTTTAATTATGCAACCAGCCTATTTAGCAGAGATACCATACAGGGAATTGCAGAAACTTATGAACGGTTATTAAAACAAATTGTTAAGAATTCTGAAATTCAGCTTGAGGATATTATCTACAATGCAGATGAGGAGAAAGGTGAAAAGAAAGAATTTCCGACAGATACTCTCCAAACTTTATTTGAAAAGCAGGTTGAACTTCACCCTAATGATATTGCGATAGTTTTCCAAAATAGGAAACTTACATATAGGGAATTAAATGAAAAAGCAAATCAATTTGCAAATACGTTATTAGAGGATTATCAGATCACAAAAGGTAGTCACGTTCCTATCTTAATGTCTCGAAGTGAGAAATACGTTATTGCGATATTAGGGATATTAAAAGTGGGAGCGAATTATGTGCCTATGAGTCTTGAATATCCTGAAGAAAGAGTTCAGTATATCGTAAAAAAAGTTAATTCTCCATTGCTTGTAACAGATGATTTTTCGGTAAAATCATTAAACCCAAATAATCCCAACATTGATGTTGGTTTGGAAGAATTGGCTTATATCATATTTACGTCTGGTACTATGGGGGTACCTAAAGGGGTAATGGTTGAGCAGAAAAGTGTAATAAACACTATTTATAACCAATTTGAGATTTGTGGGGATATACTAGGTAAAAAAGCTGTACATTTTTCTAATTTTGTATTTGATGTTTCTGTTTCAGAACTGTTTTATATATTATTATCAGGAGCGACAATGTATTTGTTAGATGATCAAACGAGAAAAGATTATCAGCTTTTGAAATCGGAAATTGAGAATAATGATATTTCTTTTGGAACAATTCCACCGGCTGTTTTATCACCAGATAATCTTCTACCATTAGAAACATTGATTGTAGCTGGAGAACCGACACCTTCTAATATTTATAAGGCGTACAGTAATAGTGGAACAACGATTATTAACTCTTATGGTCCAACAGAAACCACAATATATGCTACTCAAAAAGTATATGAAGAAGGCATGAATCCCAATAATATAGGTAAATCTCTAATTAACAACAGAGCTTATGTACTAAATGATTCGTTACAGAGAGTACCACTCAATGGTGTAGGAGAACTGTTTGTAGGTGGACTTGGTGTTGCTAGAGGATATTTCGAGGACAATGAAAAAACAAAACACTCATTTATTGACCACCCTACTCTTGGCAGGATATATCGAACTGGAGACTTAGTAAAATCTTTACCTTCAGGAGAATATATCTACCTGGGAAGAAATGATTCTCAAGTCAAAGTTAGAGGTTTTAGAATCGAACTTGGAGAAATCGAAACAAAACTTCTCAAACAGAAAACAGTTAGTCAGTGTTTGGCAATAGTTAGGGGCAATAACATTGTAGTTTATTATAAAGGGAAATTGCAAAGAACTCTTCAAGGAGAATTACCACAATATATGCTTCCGTCAAGCTATGTGGAATTAGAGGAATTTCCAGTAACATTAAATGGGAAAGTTGATATTAAGGCATTGCCTGACCCTGTTATATCTAACGAGATATTTATAGCTCCCAAAAAACCGCGTGAAAAAGAAATTGCTGCGGCCTTTTGTGAATTGTTAAGTATTGATAAAGTGTCTATTTTAGATAACTTCTATTCATTAGGAGGAAACTCTATTCTAGCTTTGAAATTGGCGAGGAAGGTTGATCTAGAAGTAAGAGAAATATTTGAGTTCCAGAATATCCGAGAGTTGGCCAAGCTTCTTCCAAGAGAGATGAAAATTTCCCAAATTGAGAAACGAAAAGATGGTAACTATCCTCTGTCCTTTGCTCAAGAAAGGCTATGGTTTATTGAACAGTACGAAGACGGAACTAGCTCATACAATGTGCCAATTATATTAAGGCTCTCAAAAGAAACTTCAGCTAAAAAGGTAGAAAATGCAATTTTAGAGATTGTCTCAAGACATGAAATTCTGAGGACGACTCTTAAGGCGGAATCACAAGTTGTTCATGATAATCTTCAATTACAAATAACGTATGAAAAAATAGATACTGAAAAGTATATAGGGGAAAAGTTTGATTTAGAAACTAGTATTCCGATTAGGGTCAATATTTTCGATGATGTTGTAGCTATTGTGGTACATCATATTGCTTTTGACGGTTGGTCAACAGAACTATTCTTAAAAGAACTAATTCAACTGTATAATGGTAAAACCTTAAAGCCTTTGCCAATTCAGTATAAAGATTACTCTGTGTGGCAGAAGCGTTATCTTTCAACTCAAAGGACTAGAGAGCAAGGAAAGTTTTGGGACGAGTATTTACAAGATTATGAAACTCTCAATCTGCCTAATGATTTTGAGCGTCCAAAAGATTTTACGTATAAGGGAGAAGAAATTCACACAATATTTCAAGAGGATTTAAAGTATAAATTAGAAAGAATAGCTAAGAAATACAAAACAAGCCTTTATACAGTGATGCTCTCAGCTCTTGATGTTATGTTAGTCCAGTATAGCTACCAAAAAGATATTATTATAGGGACTCCATTTGCTAATAGGCATATAAAAGGAACTGAAAACTTAATTGGCTTCTTTGTCAATACTCTACCGGTTAGAACAATTATTGATGGTAATGAAAAGTTTGGAGAGTTGGTAATAGCTAATCATAAAAAAATACTTACGATTCAAAAAAATCAAGATATACCATTTGAGCAAGTTGTTAACAGGCTTCAAATTGAACAGGACTCATCAAGAAATGCTGTATTTCAAGTATTGTTTAGTGTTCAAGATTTTTCTAAAACTATAATAGATGATAGTAAACTTTTTTTGAGCATGAATCAAGAAATTGATTATCACTCTGCTAAGTATGATTTATCAGTAATGGTTGAAGATGGGAAAATCGGCTTCAATTATTGCTCAGATCTATTTGAGGAGTCAACAATGGAATCCATGATGAAGACCTATGTCTCTATATTGAATGAGGTATCTAGTGGTGATGAAAAACTTATCAGAGATTTTTCATTTTCAGGAAATTATTTAGAGGGGGAAACTGTAGTATATCCAAAGAAAACAATAGTTGATTTATTCGAAGAACAAGTAAAGAGAACTCCAAATGCCGTAGCTATTGAATATCAGAATATTAGTTTAACATATCTTGATTTTGATAGATTAACTAATAGATTTGCTAATGAGTTAGTGGAAAAGGGAGTCAGGTCTGGAGAAAAAATATCAGTTATACTTGAGAGAAGCGAAAAATTGCCTATTGCAATTTGGGGGATTTTAAAGGCTGGCTGTGCTTATGTTCCTATTTCTCCTGAATTCCCTAACACTAGAAAAGAATATATTCTTCGGGAAATTAGTTCAAAGATAGTAATTGATGAAAATTATGATGTATATAAGGGGGAAAATGAATTTCCAGTTACTGTTTTTCCAAAACTTACAGATCTTGCTTATATCATCTTTACTTCGGGAACAACAGGGAATCCTAAAGGAGTGATGATAAATCATGATGGTTTAAGTAATAGGATTCAATGGATGAATTCGAAGTATCCTATTACTTGCCAAGACAGCATTTATCAAAAGACAAATTTCATTTTTGATGTATCAGTCTGGGAAGAAACATGGGCGTTAATTGCAGGAGCAAAAATTGTTTTTGCAAAAGAAGGCGGACATAAAGACCCTTTATATCTTGCCGAAGAGATAAAAAATAAAAGAATCACTGTAATGCATTTCGTCCCAAGCATGCTTGATGCATTTATGGATACAATAACAGCGTATGGTGGAGGCTCAGAGGAAAATTCGTTTGACTTCTCTTCCTTGAAGTACATATTCTGCTCTGGTGAGTCACTTGGAATAAATAGTGTCAAACTTCTTCGTAGCTTGATTCCAAATGTAAAAGTATATAATTTGTACGGTCCCACTGAAGCTAGTATTGATGTAACGTATTTTGATTGTAATGCCCCTGAACTGTCTAAAGTTTTAATTGGTAAACCAGTCGCTAATACCAGTTGCTATACTTTAGGAGTTTTTGAACAGCAAATTCCTTTTGGAGGAATAGGTGAGCTTGCGATAGCGGGAGTGCAACTCTCGCAAGGTTACATCAACCAAAAAGAGCTTACAGCGGAAAAATTTATTAACTATCCGAAAGTCGGAAGACTATATAAAACAGGGGATTTAGTTAGATTTTGTACTAATCAAGATATTGAATATCTAGGACGTAACGACTTTCAGGTGAAAATTCGTGGTTTACGTATCGAACTAGGCGAGATTGAAGCAAAGCTGGGAGCTGTAAATGGCATAAAGCAGGTGGCTGTAATTGAAAAAGCTGGACAGCTAATAGCCTACTATCAAGCTAGAGCGGAATTTTCAAGTGAATTTCTTCAAGAGAAGTTATCACAAAGTTTAGTTGACTACATGATTCCAAATGTATTCATCTTTGTTGAGAAGTTTCCGCTTACAATAAATGGAAAACTAGATAGGCGAGCACTCCCTGTTCCTACTTTTAGTCATAAAGTGTTTGCAGATGCTCAAGATAATCGTGAAAGAACAGTTCAGAAAATAGTGGCTGATATACTTGGACAAAGTATAAAGAGTATAGACGTTAATGAAAGCTTTTTCCATCTTGGTGGTGATTCAATTAAAGCTATTCAGCTGAGCAATAGAATTAAACAGCAGTTAGATTCAACAGTAACCATAAAACAAATCTTTGAAGAAAAAACGGTTAGAAAAATATCGAGTTGTTTAGAGTTGAAAGAAAAAGTAGAGTCTCTACGAGAAGATGGGGAGTTGACAGGGGAAAGTGGTTTGCTTCCAATTCAAAAGTGGTTTTTTGAGGAAGTCAATAGTAATAGCTTTATACAAGCTTTTGGAATTAGTCTTCCCAAAAATATCAACTTGGCAAAGTTGAATGATGCTCTAGTCTCAATAGTTAATTATCATGATGCACTTCGTTTTAGGTTCAACGGAAGAACACAATATTATGCGAAGAAAGTTCAAGAAGTCCAACTTATAAATTGTCCAACGTTAAAAGAACTAGAAAAATTGCAAATATCTTTTGAACTTGATAAGGAGCTCTATCGTTTTGTGTTTGTAGAGAAAGAGAGCATTCTTGCTGTTCTTTGCCATCATTTAGTAATTGACACCGTTTCTTGGCAAATTATTGCCACTGACTTGAAAGATTTGTACGGAGGTAAGAAATTACTACCAAAGGGAACGAGTTATAGGCAATGGGTAGATGTGTTAGAGAACAGGCGAAACACGAAATGATGAAAGGTATGGTTATGAGAAAAGAACTATATACATTTTCTGAAATATATAAAAAGGTCAGTATTGAATTTGATGAGCTTCTCACAAGTCAATTGCTGAATAAAGTTAATCAGGTCTATAATACTCAAGTTCAAGATATTCTGTTTACAGCTTTGGCTCGAACTCTTAAGGAGGTTCATGGAAATGACACGAGCAATATTAAATTGGAATCCTATGGTAGAGCAGACTTATTTCCTAATGTTGACATTAGAAGAACCGTAGGATGGTTTACCACCATGTATCCACAAGAAATATCTATAAATCTAGTCGAAACAAAGCAGTTAGTCAGAAGAATCAAAGATTTGGGTATTGACTATGATATGAAATATGGCATACACTCCGAACAACTTCCCGAAATATTATTCAATTACATTGGACAGGTGGATAATGGGAAAGGAGAGGATTGGTCTGTTGTAAGCATTGATAATTTAGAGCCCAATCACCCTATCATAGACAATGACTTACTCACGATAACAGGTGGAGTTTTTCACCGTAAACTAAATTTTGAATTTAGTGGGTACATTCAAGACATTGAAAAAATAGCTCAAAGTTTTAAAAAATTCCTTACTTTACTTGTTCAGGGGCTTTGCGAATACACGCGAACTTATTTGACAAGTGATGATCTGATATTTCCTTTGCCTCAAAGTGATCTAGATGAATTACAGAAAGATGAAGAGATTGAAGGGATATTTGCTGCGAATTCCTTGCAGCAAGGGTTCATATATCAGTCTTTTAGCAATGATTCAAATGATGACGCGTATATTTGTTCGTACATGTTTGATTATGAGCAACGTATCGATCCTTTGCTATATAAAAAAGCATGGGAAATGGCTCAGAAAAAGTACCCTACTCTTAGATTGGCTCTGAATTCTAATTATGGTGAGTTACTCCAAATCATATACAAGCAAAAAAATTTGGACTTTGAGTTTCTGAATGGGGTCAGTACACCCGAAGTAGTAGAAGAAGAACGAAAGATTCCATTTGATTTATCTAAAGGTGGATTATTAAGAGTTAAACTTATTCAACACTCAGTTTCTTCATTTACTTGCCTTATAACAGTTCACCATTCTATTTTAGATGGCTGGTCTAATCCTCTTCTTATCAATTTTGTAAATGAAACTTATAATTCATTGTTTGATAAGAAAAATATAATTGAAGAGAAAGATGAGGCTTACTTAGAAGCTCAAAATTATTTGTATGAGCATCGAGGACAGTCGGATTTGTTTTGGGATAATCAGTTGCAAGAGGTATCCCATCCAGATTTAAATGGTCTGTTTATTCCTGAAAGGCACACGATAAAGCTTGAAGAGGTAAAAAGAATTGAACAACCAGAGGATAGTATTTTTAAAATTGGTGGAGAGACATTTAAACAGCTTGGACAGTATTCAAAAGAAAATGGACTAACATTAAATATAATTGCTCAATATGCGTGGCATAAAGTTTTGAGTGTTTATGGAAACACACAAGATACAACAGTTGGTGTAATAAACGCGGGAAGAAACTTACCAATCAAGCACATAGAGCAAAGTGTAGGCTTATATATTACTACATTGCCAGTACATTTCGTTCACACAGAGAAATCGTTACTTTCCCAACTTAATTCCCTTCAAGATTTAAATAATGACTGTATGATGCATAATAATATTAGCCCTGATAAATTACAAAAAGACGGTGGCCGATTATTTGATAGTTTATTCGTATATGAAAACTATCCTTTACCTAAAGCTGAGGCTGTTTCTCACAAAATATGGGTTTCTCACTTTGATAGCGTAGAAAAGCTTGACTATCCATTATCAATTATTATTAGTGAGGGGAGTGAGGAACTTCAAATTCGACTTAAGTTCGCTGCAGAAATCTTTAGTAGTACGGCAATCCAACAGATTTTTTCACTCTGGGAGAATATCATTGAACAAATTGTAAATAAAAGTTCAGCTCTTGAATATGTGAAGGAAACACCAAAATTTTCTATTAGTCATTATCCTCAAGACACAATTACCTCAATCTTTGAAGAAAAAGTCGGAAAACTTCCTCAAAACATAGCGTTGAAATTTGAGACAAAAAAATACACATTTTTTGAATTAAATTCATGGGCTAACCGAGTAGCGCATACGCTAATAGAAGATTTCGGAGTAAAACATGGGGATAGAGTACCATTATTATTAGAAAAATCAGATAAGATGATTATTGCTATTCTCGCAATTCTTAAGATTGGGGCGGTCTATGTACCGATGTCTCCACAATATCCAAAAAATCGTCAGGAATATATTAAAAAACAAGTCCTTGCTAATCTAGTAATTGACGAGGAATTTATGGAACAAGATTTTTCTAAAAAAGCAGAAAATCTCTCTGTAAGGGTATCTCCGAAAGATTTAGCATATATCATTTTTACTTCTGGAACGACGGGTACCCCAAAGGGGGTAATGGTGGAACATCGTAATTTTATTGAGTATCTAAAAAATATTTTGGAGGCTATCAGAAAAAATGGAACTCAAGACATAGAGTTTGGTTGTATTGCAGAATATGTATTTGACATCTTTGGAACAGAGATTTTTGGGCAGTTACTAAGGGGGAAATGTATAAATTTATTTGCAGGAACGCCTGAAGAATTCCCAGAGTTTATGCGCACTCATAATGTCACTACACTGCAGTCAACTCCTGGGAAAATAGATTATCTGTTTCAAGATAATGTTAGCGAAATACTTTTAAAGTCGTCTCTTTCAACAGTAATGGTTGGAGGTGAAAAGATGAATTCTTCTTTTGCTGATAAATTGAAAAATATTAATTTAATTAATATATATGGTCCCACAGAGGGAACTGTATGGACTGCAATGAAAAAAGTTGAAAGTAATTTTTCTGATATTGGTACTCCTTTTTCTAATTATTTTCACCTTGTTTTGGATAAAAATCATAGAATTCTACCAAAAGGAGCTATTGGAGAGCTTTACGTAGGAGGGCCCCAACTTTCAAGGGGATACTATGGGAGAAAAGATCTGACAGAGCAAGCTTTTATTGAGAATCCATACAATTCTAGTGGTTTAGAAGAATATCAAAGGATATATAAAACGGGAGATATAGTTCGTGTTCTACCTAATGATGACTTGGAATTATTGGGTAGGAATGATTTTCAGGTAAAAATTAGAGGCTTTAGAATTGAGTTAGGTGAAGTTGAGAGTGCAGTATTAAAAATTTCTGGAATTAATAGAGCTTTAGCACTTGCACTGGGTAAGGAAGACAGCAAGTATATTGGGGTGTACTATCAAAGCTCCGAGGAGATTAAAAGAGAATCTATTGAAGAAGCGATTTCACAATACTTACCCGATTATATGATTCCTTCGGGGTATCAACATGTCGTAGAGTTTCCACTGACAATTAATGGGAAAATTGATAGAAATAAACTTCCTCAAATTCGCTATGAAAATTATGTTGAATTTAAAAAACCTGAAACAGAATTTGAAAGAAAAGTTTTGAACATGGTTTCTGGGATACTGGGGATTGAGGATAAGGAGATTTCTGTCTTAGAGAATTTCTTTAGAATTGGCGGAGATTCTATTAAAGTTGTCAAGTTAATCAGTTTGATTAAACAGGAGCTTAATTCAAAAATTACCGTTAAGGAGATTTTTGAAGCTAAAACTATTCGTAAAATTGCAGAGATATTGGAAGAAAACAACAATAAATCAAAGTCTACGGAAGGAAGGCTAATTGTTACAAAGCAAGAATTTTTGAGTGTCCAAGACCAAAAATTATCTGTAGGGCAGAAGACCTACAGGCAACTTCCAGTAAATTCATATAGTAATGTGAAAATTGCATTCCGTCTCAAAGAAGGAATTGACGAAAAACGATTAGCTAAAGCTATCATAAGGGTTGTACAACATCAAGAGATTTTACGAACTAAAATTTTTGATAATTACCAAGTTGTAGATGATGGGAATTTGGCTATCACACATAATAATGTAAATCGATCAGATTACTTTGCACACCGTTTCGATTTGACAAAAGAAATACCAATTAAGGCAAACATATATGAAGGTATATTTACCTGTGTTATTGATCATGTTGCTTTTGACGGATGGTCTACATCTCTATTCTTAAGTGAAATTGAGAGTGCATATTTTGAAAAAGGGCTTCCTAATCTTCCTTTCCAATTTAAAGATTTTTCTAAATGTCAATCTGAGTTCTTGAGTAGTAGTAAAAAAAGCAAACAAATTGAGTTTTGGAAAGAGAAGTTGTCAGAATATATGCCAATAAAGTTTGGTGATAAGAAAGAAAGCAAGAACAAGAGTGTAGGAGGTGGCGATGAGTATCTCCACTTAGATAACCATCTTTACCAAAGAATCATAGATATTACGAAAGAAGGGGAACATACTCTTCATGATATTCTTTTGGGAACCTTTTATTTGCTTCTCAAAAAAATTAGTGGAGATGAGATTGTTAGCATTGCAATTCCTACAGTCAATCGCAGTGTAGAGGGCACAGAAAATTTAATTGGATCATTTATCAACCAATTTTTACTACCTATGCGAGTTTCGGGAGATGATACTGTTGAATTATTCCTAAATAGATTAAGTGAAACGGTATTAGCAGCTCAAGATAATCAAGATATTCCTCTCGAGACGGTTATTCAAGAACTAGGAATAAAATTGGGAGGGAATTCTGTTTATTTTGGAATTCAAGGATTTAAGGGGGAGGCTTTAAAAAATTCTCAAATTTTTGAACCAATTTCTGAGATGAATCAGCAATCAGTTAAAGATGCTTTTTGTGATTTGACAATCTTCGTCTGGGGGCAAGATATAAATTTCAATTATAACTCTCGTGAATTCAGTGAGGAAAGAATTGAAGAAATAAAACGGATATATGAAGATGTTTTGAAAAAAATTGTTAATAATTTTGACTACAAAATAAAAGAGATAATAAGAGATTAAGATGCTAGTAGAAATGTTAAAAGGAAAAATACACAGAGCGACAGTGACTCAAGCTGAACTCAATTACGTTGGTAGTATCACAATTGATGAGAGTTTAATGATTGCTGCAGGGATAATGGAATATGAAAAGGTTCAGATTGCTGATGTTGATAATGGGGAACGTTTTGAGACCTATGTTATAGCAGGGGAGAAGGGGTCTGGAATGATTTGCTTGAATGGAGCTGCTGCAAGATGTGTTTCAGTTGGAGACAAAGTGATTATAATGGCTTATGCTCATTTTGAGTTGACCGAAATCGAAAAATATCACCCTAAAGTGGTTTTAGTTGAGAGTAATAATCAAATAAAAAAAGTTGTATCTTATGAGAAGCATGGTGTTCTTTCTGAGGAGGAAGGGACTTATGAAAGATAGAGGTTTTTTAACTCCAGTGACTGAAAATTTTTTACATGCTTTTGGTGTTGGAAAGGTTTCATTTGATCTTGCTCTAAAATATGGCGAGGACCCCCAATCAGCATTTATAGCTGGATGTTTGCATGATTTAGGAGGGGCAGTACCAAATAATGACCGTATAGAAGTGGCTGAATCTTTAGGAATAGAACTTTTTGAAGAGGAACGGAAAATCCCGCTATTAGTTCATGCTAAATTGGGAAGATATTTTGCTCGAACCTTATTTGATATTCAAAATGTAGATGTTTTAGACGCTATACTTTATCATACTACTTGTATTGATAATGCCAGCACCTTGGTAAAGATAGTTTTTTTGGCAGATAAAATTCATTGGGATAGAAATGGTATCCCGCCCTATTTGAACGGTCTGCTGAAGGCTCTGGAAATATCTCTTGATCAGGCTTGTGAATATTTTATTAGATGGCTATGGGACTCAGAACTTTACATTGTTCATCCCTTTCTTCTTAGAAGCTATGACTATTATGTAAATAAAAATCCCAATCCTAGAAAGGATGTATATTTTCGAGAGGAGAGTTTACCTAAAGTGTCCAAAGAGCTTATTGAAAAGTATTATTTGGTAGAAATTAAAAATGAATTTGTTAGGACATTTGTCATGGGAGAAAAAGCAGTAGAGTTCTATACCGAGGCAAGGGGGGAAGAGTCTTCAGAAAAAGCTTATCTTGCTGCTGTATTGTCTAACTGCTTAAATACTGTTACAAATTTAGAACTACGAGATATTGCCCTTCATGTTGGACTCACAAGTACCCAAAATCTTGAGATTATACGAGAAAAATTGACTTGCTATTTTGCAAAAGAAGAATATAAAATTTACGATAGCAGTATCCTTAATACGCTTTCTCACCATCGACATGGGGAAAATGTCAAAGACGAAGTTTGTGTTGCGGTAAATAGAGCCTACGAATATGTAAATAATAGTACAAGAATTGGAGAATGTAATGAGTGATAATTTGGTCTTAGATAAAATTGAAGATTTTGCACTATCTCACCCTGATAAAATAGCGATTGTAGATCAGAATGTAACACTAACTTATCGGAATCTGGTTGATGAGATTCAGAAAGTGAGTAGAATTTTGAGTGAGAAGAACCTCTCAGATAAAATAGTTGCTATAAAGCTTCCAAGAGGAGTTTATTTTCCAATAGTGATGTTAGCCTTGACTAAAGAAAAAATAACATTTATCCCCCTAGACATTTCGCAACCGTCATTGCGTATAAACCAATTGATTCAGATTTCAGGTGCACAAGTTATTATTTCAATGGAAAAGTCTGAGCTAGTTTTTGAAGAAACACACGTAGAGAATAAAGGAACTCCTCACTCATGGGCTGTGTACTTCACGTCAGGTTCAACGGGAGTTCCCAAAGCTGTACAGATTTCATGGAGAAATGTTGAGAATATAACTCTGTGGCAGCGAGACAAATTTGAGCTATCCTCAATTGACAGAGTTGCAGCTTTTACCCCCTATACGTTCGCTGTTAGTTATATGGATATCTTTCCAACTCTATATGCTGGAGCCACACTTTATATTATGAGTGAGGAGATACGACATGATTTGATTTTACTTGAGGACTATTTGAATGATAATAGTATTACATTTTTTAATGTAACTACTTTGGTTGGGGACTTAGTTATCAAAACTATGGAACTTCCTAAGTTAAGAATGATAACATTATCAGGGCAGCGTTTCCCAAATAAAAAAGTTAAAAAGAGATCTTATAAAATTCTCAATGTTTATGGTAATACAGAATGTGGCGCAGTTACGGTCAGCAGAATTACAGAAAAAACAGACAAGATTACTATCGGGAAACCAGCGAAGGGAATGGGGGTGTTAATATTAGATGATAACTCCCAATCTGTTCCTGATGGAGAAATTGGAGAGATATTTGTTTTTGGTGAGCAAGTATCCAAAGGATATTTTATGAACCCCGAAGCTTCTCAATTAGCTTTTGTTGGAATTAATCATTTAGGTAAAAATATAAAAGGGTACCGAACAGGAGATTATGCCAAAATTTTACCGAATGGTGAAATAGAGTACCTCGGAAGAAAAGATAGACAATATAAAATAAACGGGAACAGAATAGATCTTTCCGAAGTAGAACATGCTTTTTATGAGGTGGTTCCTGATTCTAAACAAGTTCATATTGGAATTTACAATAATCAAATCATTTGCTGGTACATTAACGCTGATTTATTAGATGAAAATGAATTAATTGAAAAACTGAGCAAGCTTCTCCCAGAGATAATGGTGCCAGCCAATATAATTCAAGTAGAAGAATTCCCAACTAATAGTAACGGTAAAGTCGATGAAAATCAACTAATTAATTCTCTAAAGTCAAAGGAATATTCACAATCCGTACCGCAGGATAAATTTAATTTTTTGAGAAAAATCTGGAGCGATATACTGAACATATCAGAAGTAGAGATTGGGCTAGGGAGTGATTTTAGAAAAATGGGAGCAACCTCTCTACAAATTATGGAGTTGGGTGTTAGAATTCTTCAAGATTTGGGGAAGAAAATAAATTTTGTTGATTTATATGACCATGTGAAATTTGAGGATATGGCAAGGTTTATTTTAAAACAAGAAAATTTCCAGCCAATTTATACTTTTGTAAAAAGAACACCAGAAATGGGTAAAAAACCTGCTCTTTTCGTTATTCATTCTGGTAATACAGGAAGTGATGTCTATAGACCTTTATTTAAAAATTTAATAAATCCTGAATTTCCTATATATGTTATAGAGCCTTATAATTTGTTAACTACTGGGGAGAGGATAGAAGGGATAGAAAGACTTGCATCATTTTATCTTAAGCTAATAAATGACTTTGCAGCGGAGAAAAGTATTCGAAGTTTTAACTTGATGGGGTGGAGCTATGGCGGAGTTGTAGCAACTGAAATTTGTCATCAGATTGAAAAAAGTGAAGAAGGAAAGGCTATTGAGTCATTAGCTATTCTGGATTCGCCATTTTACTTAAGTCAGGTTGATTTGGACAGGGAGAAAAAGAGAGAGGCCAATGGATATTACAGAAAGTATTTTGAAAGTACCCATATTTTTGAAGGAATGTCTAAAAAAAATATTACTACAGAACACTTAATAGAAAACAATCATCAAGTATTTCTTGATATCTTCAATTATCGTGTTAGCAGTGTCAGTACCCCTACATTATATGTTAGGAGTACCGTTGAAGATAATCCATTAAGTGACGAAAATATTCACAGTATCTATAGACATGTACGGATAGAAAATGTTCAAGCAGGACATGATTATCTTTTTGTCGATAAAGATGCAAGAGCTGTGATACAGAGTGAATTAGGTTTGAAGCAGGAAAGATGAGAAGAGTTCTTTACTCTCTTTATGACGACACTCTCTACGGTACTATTGAAAAATTTGTACAAAATAATTCCCTCCAACGGTATGCAAGCGCCATGAAGTATAGAAAAAAAGTAGATAGGTTTAATAGTTTGATGTCGTACGTCCTTTTGTGTCTTGCGGTGGGAAAAGGAGTAGGGGACCTTATAATTGGACGCAATGGTAAGCCTTCTTTGAGTGTGGAGTTTAAAAACTTGTATTTTTCTATATCTCATACGCAAAGTCTTGTGGCTACTGCGATATCTGATAGTCCAATTGGTATAGACATAGAAGAAAATAGTAATGTTACCGCAGAGCTCATATCAATGGTAAGTACAAATGGCGAAATACGTCCACTTGGAAATCGGCCATTAGCATTACTTTGGACAGCTAAAGAGGCAATGAGTAAATTAGTTAATGAAGATTATTACTCTGCCCCTCATACCAGCTTAGTAATCAATGGGGAAGAATTAATAGATGAAAGTCACCCCAGTATAGTTTTAGAATATAGAACTTGTAGTACTCACACATTTTGTCTTGCGAGCTTAATTAGAGAAGAAATTTCAATAGAGTACGTTGATAAATTTCAAGTTATTGAATTTTTGAAAAATATTTAAATAAATGTCGTTCCTCTAGTGATGACAATAAATAAATCAGTTACGGTCATTTTAAAAGATTTAGTTTCTAAAGATATGATTCCACTGACGTATTATTATGTAATATGATACTAGAACTAGGAGGTTACTCATATTTAAGTGCCCAAAAAGTTCAATAAATTGAGCTATATTTGGTGATTTAAATATGAGTAACCAATATATTCTAAAATACTATGTTTTGTAGTACATTAAGTTATGATCTATTTTGAAGTTTAGGTATTCTTATTAAGAATAGTGTCACTCCTTTGGCGGTGACTGTAAACAAAGTAACTACAACTGCACGCGAAAGAACTTTCAGAAGTATGGTTCCGTTACCGCGTCAATGTCAACATAATTTTAATGTTGGATGACGTGATGCCAAAACTAGGAGGTTACTCATATTTATGGACTCAAGTTTTTGGTGTTTAATCTTTGATTTCATAAATATGAGTAACCGAAGTTAGATTAGCAATCTATGAACATTAGCGACTTGTTTGATATTTTTTTTGCTTTTTAGAAAGTAAAAGAAGTTAAAGAGAAGTATCATGGAGAACTAAATATTACCAGAATTATTATAGAGAGAGCATGTTATGACATCTGTTGTATCTTTTAAAATGACCCCCACACCCAAACAAAAAAGAATTTTAAATCAATATTTTGGAGTATATTATAAATTTTACTGTGAATCAATGAAGATTGTTCAAAAGCAAATGAAAAAAATGTATGCCTCGCAAAAGTGGATTGAAGTCAATGATATGGTACGTTCTGTTATGATGGCACCAGAATTTATAAACTTCCTAAGACATGGAGAGGATAAGGCTGAAATCATACATAGAGATGATTCCTCGCTATCTTCTCTTGCTCAGGTTCGTCAATATATTTTGAAACAGAGTGAAGAGCAATATAAAATGGCACTTATAAAGTTGGAAAAGAGTGGGAAGGCAAAAGAAGGGGATTGGGAAAGGGAAGAGAGAAGATATAATTCTGTAAAGAAATCGCTATTAAAGTTGGAGCAGTCAGAAAGTGGAAAGCTTAATGAAAAAATTTATAGAGAATATTTATCAAAATTAAAAACTATAAAGTTCAGTATTCTGAATAGCTATCATCTGAATGGTGGGACGGGTGTTCCACTTGAAAGTAGTGTTCGCTTTTTGCTCAAACCAGTAACAAATAAATATAGAGATTTAAACAACATGTACACTTCAACTGTAGGAGAGGTCATTGTTTTAAAAATGATTGTACCATCTATTTTATCAACCTTTGATAGAAAAGTGGATAATCCCAAGAGCAAAAGAATCGGAGAGTACTTAATACCTCGCTATAAAAGATTTAATGACTTTAATACAATACAATGTGGACAATTTCGAGGAGGTGCTGGAACGACAACACCTTTTAAGATTAATTTTGAGGAAAATAAAGCTATGTTTTATTTTCCGAGGCGAGCTGATAATAAATTGAAAGGACTTAAAGGAAAAGAGAAACATGTCATCAAATTAAAGAAATATGATATTTACCGTAAAAATTTGATTGAAAGAAACTTACTTGCTGATAAGCATTATAAAGAAACGAAAGATAAAAGTTATTGGTTTTTCAAATATCCTACATTGATCAGAAAAATTAATCGAAGTGGAGCAGTTAGCTATGAGTTGCAAATTACCTATAACGGTTATCCTATGAATAAAAAGGCATTAGGAGTTGGTTCGGTAGGAATCTCCCTTTCTAATACAACAGTAGCGGTATGGTCAGTAGAGGCAAAAGGAATTAGACAATATCAACCTTTGTATCCTGGATTTTTTGAAAAAAAAGTTTATTTAGCAAATGGAAAAGTTTTTAATGGTGATGTGAAAAATAGTCAAAAATATTTTTTAGCTTCAGGAATCCCACTGACAATTCAAGAAGCTCAAAAAGAATTCCAGCGAATTCAGAGCCAGATAGAGTATGAAGAAAATAAGGAATTCATGGAGAAAGTCATTCGCTTTGATGAGGAAGGAAACGATTCTGGTGAGGTTTCATATAGATTCAAGAGGGGGCAAAAAAGCAAGAAAATAAGGTCCCTCAAATATTTTCGTGTACGTAATCGGGCAATTGGATTAATGAAAGCTAGTAGCCGTATTAGAAAGCAATATTATAATATTTTTATTGGTAGTATTTTGGAACATGCAGATGAAATTCATCTTGGAAGAGGAAAAGGGAGCTTTTCTAAATATCTTATGAATGGCAGAGAAAGAGAAACGGATTCACAGAAAATGTCGAGAATCCACAAGGAAATAAGGAATTTCGCTTCGTCTGATTTTGAAACAATTTTGAAAAATAAGCTTAGAAATTACGAAGGAGGGGATAAATTTCTTCTCTTATCAGATATAAAGCTTCCGACATCAAATATAAATGAAATTGAATACAGTGCAGAAAACTATGGAGTTGAGTCTATAGTTCAATCTGATATGTATCATGCTTTCCTATTAGCGCATACAAACTTGATAGTAAGAGATAACGGAAGAGAACCACAATTAAGTAAAAGTGAGAATATAGAATGGGAAACTAAATTTAGTAAAGAAGAATGGATTGAATTTGTTTTTTGGAGCCAAGAGAATGCTCTTTGATATTCAAAAATAAATAGTCCATTTCGCACAAGTCAAAGCCTCTTTGTATGGTTTTGAAGACAAAAAAATAAAATGCTAGTCTCTTTTTGAATTGGTTGAGTTCTAGTATAATAGGTAGGTTTATATTTTAAAAATAAAGGAATGAAATGGAGAAAAAATGGCTCAATCTTTGAATACAAAAGTAGATTTAACGGCAACGGCGCTGCAGTATCTGGGCTTTGCACAGTATGGCAAGGTTATGATCGGCGATCGGGCATTTGAATTTTTTAATGACAAGAATGTCGAACAAAATACGCAGATTCCTTGGAGTACAATCTCAAAGGTCGAAGGTAGCGTCACCAAGAGTTTCGGTGGTAAACAACACATTGGGCGCCAATTCGCTATTTACCTGCCGAATGGCAAAATGGTGCGTTATGCCTCTAAGGACGCGGGAAAGATTCTCAAGGTTATGCGTGAATATCTGGGCAATGACAAGGTAGTCAAGACCAAGTCTTTCATTGAGAAGATTAAAGTTGGTCGGCTTGCAAGTTGGTTGCGACGTGGGAAATAATGCAGTTGTGATCTAATATGACTTGTTTGGAGGCTTTGATTTGGAGGTTAAGACAAAATACTACTGTGGAATTGACAGCGGCTGCTAGCGCTTTAATTGGCGCTGCTGTGTCGGGTAAATTGGAACTGGGCGATGAAGGTTTTGTTTTTCATTATGGAAAGCAAAATGGTGGATCTAGTTTATTTTTTGCTTGGTCTGAGATTGATAAGCTTGAGCTAAGTATCAGTTTTAGGGGCAGATTGAAAAAAATTTTTGCCGTGTTTGTACGGGGGAACGTTTTTCGGTTTACGAGTGACGAAGTCAGCCCAATTTTGAAACTGATGCGTGAAAGAATTGGTAGTAGCAAGATGATTCGTGCGCGTAATTTGTTCTCGCCATTTGTAATTTTTGGGAAGTGAAACTTAAAACTGACGTTTTGCGATATGTTAGTTTTTTGCTCATTACTAAAAAGTTCTTTTTTGTAGGGAGAGCTTTTTATATTAGGCACTCACTCTTTGACTGTCAATAAAGAGAAGTTTATTTTTAAACAATTTTTGCTTCGGCAGTAATATCTCTTGATTTAAAAAATTTTTAGCGATATAATATTGATAATATCAATATTTGGAGACGATGTTATGGATATAGGCAAAAAATTAAAAATGTTGCGAGAGGAAAAACATCTAACGCAAGTAGAAGTGGCAAAAAAACTGAGTATCTCTCAAGGAAACTATGCTATTTGGGAAAAGAAGAAGACTAACCAAACGCTTGAAATGATAGAAAAAGTGTCCCGCTTTTATGAAGTTCCACTCCAAGTTCTCTTAGATGAAGAGCAACAAACACAAGATTATATTGATTTAGTTAATAATTATGAACAACTACATCAAGACCAAAAAGAGGTCATCGTGGATTTATCAAAAGTTATGGTAGAAAAAAATAAACGATTATCAGAAATTCGGGAAACCGCACCAGTTTACGATATTAAAACCTATCGTAAAAAAGACCTCTACGAAGTTGAAGTCCAAGATGAGGAGCTCTCTGCTGGTTTTGGGACAGGTATTAAAGACAATTATGAGACTTATACCATCTATACTGATACACCCGTTAGAGGTTATGATGGCGCTGCACGAATCAAGGGCGAATCCATGGAGCCTGATATTCCGAATGGATCAATCGTAACCTTTGTGAATAATGGCTTTGATATAGACGGAGATATTTACGTCATCTCGGAGGGAGGATATGGCGAAGAAACACTATATTGCAAGCAAGTTTACCAAGAGGAAGATAATCTTCGTTGTCATTCACTTAATCCTGATCCGCAGTACAAAGATTTTTACTTGGACGAAGACGCTCGAATTTTAGGTGCTGTTGTGGATTGTGTACAAGAGATTGATCCAGACTTAATAGAGGAGTGAGAACGTCTGTTCGAGTGTCATATAAAGCTACCTGGAACCCAATCCATTTTTAGATTTTATAAGTTATCAAGAGAGAATTTAGTTATTTAGGGGCCAAGAGATAAGTTGAAGGAGAAAGTCATGGAAAAAGATATTTCGTTCATGAAGTACATCAAAGCACACTTCTTACCCGTCTTATTTGATGCCGTGAATACACATCTGGAAAAGACCAGTCACGATTCATTACAAGATTTAGAAGTTCGGGCAGTTTATGTGTCGGACGCACCTTTCATGCGATTAAACTTTGATGTGGTGATTGTCGCAAAGCTTGTGACAGGACAAAATATTTTTGAATCTTGGTTGCACATTCCTTGTACAGGAGATTTAGAAAAGCGGCTAGAAGATTTTCAGGTCTTGTCCGTTTCTACTTATTCAGGAAAACCGTCATACCAAAATCCGTTATCTGATACCTTGCTTCCTTATCTTCATCGCGATCAACTGGATGCCGTAGCGAGTGAGATTATTAAGCGGTATTATCCTGAAGCGTTGCTCACGAACCAGGTGCTAGATGCTATGAAATTTGTTCAGAACTTGGGGCTAGATATTAAAATGCGAAAGCTCAGTAAAGCAGGGACAATTTTTGGGGAGACGATTTTTACAGATACCAAGGTAGAAATTTATGACAAAATTTCTGATAGTATGGTGGAGGAAGAGATTAAAGGTGGCACCATTCTGATTGACCCCAGCCATTATCTCACGCGAAATTATGGTGCAGTCAATAATACGATTGTCCATGAATGTGTCCATTGGTTGTTACACCGCAAGGCTTTTACCCTTGCTCGACTTTTTCAACCCAAAATGCGCTTTCTAAGGAGTTCTTTCAGTAATAAAACGACCCTAGACTGGATTGAGTGGCAAGCTAATACGCTAACACCTAGACTTCAAATGCCAATTGTCCCTTTCAAGGATAAAGTGATAGAACTACAAGGAGTTTATAACTACCTCAATAATGAGCAATCAAATTTGATTGGCGAAATGATTTATATCATTGATAGTTTAGCTAACTTTTATCACGTCTCAAAAATGGTCGCTAAAATTCGATTACTTGATGCAGGTTTTGAGGAAGCAAGCGGTATTTACAAATATGTGGACGGTCATTATGTCCAACCTTATTTTTTCAAGCGTGGTGTACTCTCTCAAACGCAAACTTTTGCGATTTCTTTAGAGGGAGCAATTCGCCAAAGTGCGACAAACAAGGAACTTCAAGAAAAACTTGATACAGGAAGTTACCTGTATGTAGATTCCCATTTTTGTTTGAATGACTCGAAGTATCTTCAAACGAATAAGTTTGGAAGGTTGGAATTAACAGAGTATGCGAGACTTCACATTGAGGAGTGTTGCCTGATTTTTGACTTGGTTGTTCAAGACAAGAAAGGGGAGTCTGTGTTTGAAGACGTCCTCTATCGGGACGCCAATCAAGAAATTCGGTTTGAAGCTCACTTCATCAATAAGAAAAACGTGGACGAAAAGTATCTCATTCGGAATCGTATGATTGAACTTCAAAAGCTGGCCATGTCTCTGCCTGGAAGCTTTTCAGGAACCGTTTCAAAATTGATTGAATGGTCGGGACTAACACTTGCCAAAGTGGAGGAACAGTCCCTGATTAGCGAGCGGACACTTTATCGTATGCGGACTGACGAAAATTATAACGTCTCGCTTGAATTGATACTTCAGCTGTGTATTGGCTTGCACTTGCCACCAGAAATTAGTGACATTCTTATTTCACGGTCAAGCAAACGCTTAGGGAATATGGAATTGCATTTTCTTTATCGTTTTCTACTCAACTGTTGTTATACCAGTACAATCTTTGAATGCAATGATATTTTAGAAGCACAGGGATTTAGTCGGTTAGGAAAAGAAAGTTAAAAATTATCCGCCACCAGATGGCGGATTAGGAACCTATAATAACAAGGATTACAGAGCATTTCTCTTTTGAGAAGTGCTCTTTTTGGCGTGGTTGAGCGAAAACTATCCGCCATGGGGTGTCCTGTTCATTTGTTTTTATATCGTTAAAATAGAATGTAGAGAAGGGATAAAACTTTCTCTCATGGTGAATATCAAATCTGTAAGGTAAAACTTACGAGTGGGAGAGAGCCAAGGACTGCGCCCGCTATAAAAAAATACCGTTATGCTATTTTGTACAAACGTTCCGATGGAGGAAATCAAAGTCATTTTGGTTGCGGGTTCGATTCCCGTCGTTTGTATTCTTCGAAGAAAATCAAAATAGGAAAAGAGAATGTCATGAACTACTATGAACAACAATTAGAGCGTTTCCGTCGAAATTTTAATTTTAGTTTTAAGATTTATGAGGGACGTCCTTTGGAGCAGAAGACGCTTTGCCTGCAAATGAAAGATAAAGTAGAGCATTTTCGGATTCCAAAGAACTATGCCATGCTCTATCGTACTCGTCAACAGCTGGTTAATTATATTCAGGACACTTATTTGGAAGTGCAAATCCAAGAGAAAGCAGGTAAATATGGACACTAAGACTGAAATCACCCCCAAAAAGAAAATGGTTAAACTTTACGGCACCAAGCAAGAAATTGCTTATATCTTTGGCGTCAATGTCAAAACGCTCGCCAATGATTTAACGGCTATGCGGCGTTTACCAGAATTTGCTGGTTATGTCCTGAATGTGGGGCATAAGCGAGTGAACATCTCAGTCAAAGGCTATGGTGAATGACCGAAAAGTCAATAAACTATAAATCTGAAATAAGAGAGGAAAT